>Ga0255058_10000072_pt1 | contig 55790 bp, 43 predicted proteins | sample Cases_109_9_MG_FD_188637 | JGI IMG/M metagenome (GOLD analysis project Ga0255058, IMG submission 188637) | Seawater microbial communities from Amundsen Gulf, Northwest Territories, Canada - Cases_109_9 | ecosystem: Environmental > Aquatic > Marine > Gulf | place: Canada: Northwest Territories...
GCTGAAGAGCTCGTCGGGATTGATCGACGGGGCACTCGAAGCGGTGACCTCGATGATCGCGGCGGGCAAGCAGGTCTTCGTCGTGACCAACGACTCATCTCGCTCGCCCGAAGCAATGGCGGAAAGGTACGCGGAGCAAGCCGGAGGCGAGCTTCTTCCCCCCGAAAGATACATCTCGTCTGGCCTCCTGGCGGCGCAGTATCTCGAGAACCAGATCCCCTACGGCAAGGTGGCGTATCTCGGAAAACCCGAGTCTGCGCACTACATCGAGATCGCCGGCAAGATCCCCGTACCGATCGCCGAGTGCAACGGCACGGACAACCTAGTCGCCATCGTGTTGCTCGATGACGAGGGGTTCGATTGGTTCAAAGACGTCAACGCCACCCTCAACTTGATTCGGCGCGTGAACGTTCCGGTCATCGTTGCAAACGCCGACATCACGTACCCTATGCGTGGCAACGAAATTGCCATTGCAGTCGGAAGCCTCGGCGGCTTGCTCTCCGACATCACCGAGAAAACCTTCGTGCGCTTCGGCAAGCCCGACTCGATGATGTTCGCGTACGCCCTGGCACGAGCAAGGGAGCAAGTACCCGACGTCACCAAACGGGACGTGCTGTTCGTGGGCGACACGCTCCGGACCGACATCATCGGCGCGAACACCTACGGATTCGACACCGTCCTCGTACTCTCGGGCAACACGCTTCCAGAACAGGCGGATCTCATGGTCCGAACCTCGGGAATCATCCCCACATACATCTGCGACTCGATCGCCACTTAGGCGTTAGTGTGGGGGTGGTGGGGCGGGACCAATTGCTCGCCGAAGGCGTCCGAGGAAGAGTACTAACACTGGCGTTGTCGCTGGCGCTGTCTAAAGCACTTCCAGCAACGGTTCGAAGTCGACTAGCTCTAGGTTCGGGAGGTACTCCTCCACTGCTTCGTGCTGCAGGCGTTGGCAGATGTCGGGGCGGAAGAAGTGCTCTCCGACTCGGAGGACGTAATTCAAGATGAAGAAGCGGTACGCCTCTTTCAAGAAGAGCAGCTCTTCCTTCGTGAGGCAGTGAACCTCGTGGTAGGCGCGGAGGAACTTTTGGAAGCGCGGCTCGAACAGGGGATCGATCGTGTAGCTAAAAGTATCCTGGTCGCCCTCCTCACGGACGACGCGCGCACAGAAGTACAAGTCGAGCATTTGCGGCTCGATCCGGAACCAGTCGTAGTCCCACCGAGAAAAGAACTTGAAGCCATCACCGTCCATGCCCACCGAGAAGTTGCCGATGTTCCAGTCGATCAAAACCGGAATCTTGGTCCACTCGTGGTACCCGAGAGCATCGGCATTGGCCAAGAACGCATCGCAATGGGCTCGGACAAATCCGGTCACCGTATCGCTGAAACCCCGTTCGCGTCGCCATTGGGAGCTTCCGATCGCGTCGTGAAGGCTCGCGACATCAGCTCCGAGTGACTGCCAGGTTGGTCGCACACGGTCGGAGATCTCGAGACAGGACCGATGAAAGAGACCCATCTCCTCGCCAAACGCCTCGATCTGTTGGTCGGGCAGCACCTTCGGCAAGAAGTCGTAGAAAGGTTGCTGGCCGTAGAAGACGACCCATGCGTCCTTCTCACGGTAGGTGAACACCTCTTCGTTCTTGGCGAGGACGTCGGCCAGGAAGGTCGCGTAACGCGTCCCGCGCAAGCGGTGGATCCACTCGTCGATGCGGATGTGGTCCTGGCGAAAGTGGACGTACGACCCGTAGCTCGATCGCTTGGCTACCACCGAATGGCCATCGTCGAGCAGGAGGAGATACACCAAGTTGGTCGAGACGTTGACGTCCAGCTCGCGGATCTCGACTACCTCGCGGCGATCCCCGTAGGCATCCCAAGCAGCGGTCACAATCGGAGGAACAGGGCGCTTAGTCACACACGGCGCTCGCTATGCCTGCGCGGCATAGATATCCATGATGTCTTGAAGCAGCTTTACCGCATCGGCGTGCGTGCGCTGGAAGGCATTCCGACCGACGATCGAGCCGTAGGCGCCGCCCTCGGCGATCTGCTTGATCTCTTCGAGCACGGCCTCGGTCCCCTTCGCGGCGCCGCCCGAGAAGATGACGATGCGCCGCCCGTTGAAAGAGGCCTGCACGACATGCTGGATACGCTCAGCCAGGGTACCGATCGGAATGTTTTCGTAGCTCTTTTTCGCCGCATCCTGGAAGACGACCTCGGTGGGCGGCTTCACCTTCACGACGTGGGCACCGAGCTGGCAGGCGATCTGCGCGGCGTAAGCGACGACGTCGATTGCGGTCTCACCTTCTTTGCTCACGTTTCCACGCGGGTAGGCCCAGACGATCGTCGGAAGGCCCACGGCCCGAGCATCGTTGATGAGGTCTCGAAGGTCTTGGTACATCTCATTGCGAAGACCGCTGCCTGGGTAGATCGTGTACCCGACGGCCGCACACCCTAGACGAAGTGCGTCATCGACGGCGGACGTCAACGCCGAACAAGGGGCGTCCGGGCCGCCGAGGGAGTCGCTGTTGTTGACCTTCAAGATCAGCGGTAGCCGGCCGGCGTACTCATGAGCGATCGACTCGATGAAGCCGAGAGGCGCAGCATAGCCGCTACAGCCAGCATCGACCGCAAGCTTGGGATGATAGCCCGGGTCGTAGCCCGGTGGATTCGGTGCGAACGACCGGGCAGGACCGTGCTCGAAACCTTGGTCGACGGGTAAGATCACCATCTTTCCGGTCCCCCCGAGTCGCCCGTGATTGAGGAACTTCCTCAGGTTTCCGACGACGCCGGGGTTTTCCCCGGCGTAATTGGCCAGGATTTTCTCGACTCTTTCGGTCATTCGGTCGACTCCGTTCCTCTGGTGAGGGACCTTAGCGCACGGGGCCGGGCCGGCGCTAGGCCTCCCAGATCACGCGTTTCCCAGCGGCGTACCAGCCCTCGGTTTGCGGGCCGTAGGTGTCCTCGATCGTTCCACGCTTGATCTTCATAGTCGGCGTGAGGAAGCCGTTCTCGATGAGCCACGGCTCTTTGACGACCGCCAGGAACTGGAGCCGCTCGAACGCCTCGACCTCTTTGTTCACTTCGTCGAGCAGGGTCGACAGCTCCGCTTCAAACATCTCCCTGACGGCGCTATCGCTGAGCTTGGGTCTAAGCTCTTCCGCAGGCAGGATGAGGGCAAACGGTGCCGGTTGGCCCGAACCCGTCACGCAACAGGCCTCGACCTTGGTGTGATTGTTGATAAGGTTTTCGATCGGCGCGGGGGCAACGTACTTACCTTTGCTGGTCTTGAAGAGCTCTTTCACGCGACCGGTGATCTTGAGACGTCCCTCCTCGTCGCGCTCACCACGGTCTCCTGTCTTGAAGAAGCCATCCGCGGTGTAGCTCTCGGCCGTAAGCTCGGGTTGCTTGAAGTAGCCCACCATGTTCCCCGGGGACTTGACGAGGATCTCTCCCTCGTCGCTGATCTTGACCTCGACGCCCGGCATCGGGCTACCCACATAGCCTACCCGCCCACGCCCCGGGAAGGTTGCGTGAGAGTAGGCAAAATCCTCGGTCATACCGTACCCCTCGAGGAGCTCGAGACCTAGAGCGCGATACCATTGGATGAGGTCAGGCGGAATTGGCGCCGAACCACTGGCCGCCAAGCGCACATTTTGAAGGCCGAGCCCGGTCAAGAGCTTTTTCTTGATGACGCGATTGACGATGGGAATGCGAAGGAGCCTCGTGAGCTTCTCCGGCGGAAGCTTCTTGAACACGCCGAGCTGGAACTTCAGCCAAAGGCGCGGTACCGATACGAAGATGGTCGGCTGCGCGCGATTCAAATCGACAACGAACGTCTCGAGCGACTCCGCGAAGAAAATTTGCATGCCGGATCGAAACCCCTGGACCTCGACGATCGCCCGCTCGAAGACGTGCGCCAGCGGAAGGTACGAGAGCATTCGATCGTCCGGCGTGGCGATGAAGATCTCCATGCTGCCGTCGACCGCGGCTGCAATCGCGCGGAAGTTGTGCGTGACGCCTTTCGGCCGTCCGGTGCTCCCAGACGTGTAGATGTTGATCGCCGTGTCATCGGGGCTGCGCGAGGGATTGCCCTGCAGCGGTTCGGTACGAGCAGTGATGCCATCCCACTTTTCGTAGTCGGTGGGCGGTGCAAGGGGAAAGGCGATGCATGGCATGCTCGCCGGGATCCCTTTTTTGATCTCCTCCCACCCGTCGAGCTTCCCGACGAAGAGGAGCTTCGACTCGCTGTGGTCGAGAATGTACTCGATGGTATCCGCGTTGAGGGTCGGATAGAGTGCCACGCTGACATGCCCCGCCATCCAAATCGCGAGGTCGGCTAGGATGAAGTGGGCGCAGTTCTTCGAGATGATTCCGATCTTGCTGTTCGGCTCGAGGTCGAGTGACTTCAAGTGGGCGGCCATGCGCCGCACCTGGTCAATCGCCTGGCCCCAGGTGTAGGTCTCGACCTTTCCGCCGCCCAGCGGCTGCGTCATCCAAAGACGATCGGGCGCCGTCTTTTCCCAGTGGTAAACATCGTCCAGTGCGAGTTGCGGCTCGGCCATGATGATCCCTCGTTCAACAGATTTGCGTCGCGCCTCGACCCACGGAAGTCGAGAGCGCCCAAACACATCACAACCGAAGCGATCTTGCAAGTGGATCGGGGGCGGAGAAGCCTCACGAACTCGGCGGTTCCACGAGGTCGGACTGGCGGAGGAGGAGGGATTCGAACCCCCGGTAGAGTCGCCCCTACAACGGATTTCAAATCCGCCGCCTTCGACCGCTCGGCCACTCCTCCGTGAGGGGCCGCTCTAGCATACCGGTAAAGCATCGTCCCCCTTCCCACAGGGGGTGTTCTTGGCCTATATTCGCCAGCCCAGAGTGGACGACAGTCCCCAAGCACGAGGAGATGCCGTGGCTACAGACACGATTCCGTATCGAATGATTCAACAGGGTAAGAACAGACCCCAAGACCCCGCTTATTACGTCCGCGAAGCCGGCACGTGGAAGGAGACGAACTGGGGGTCCTATGCAGACGAGACGACCCAGGCAGGTCGCGCGCTCATCGGTCTGGGCCTCGAGCCCGGCCAGACGGTCTGCATTCTCGGCTTCAACCGGCCCGAGTGGGTGATAATGGACGTCGCGGCCATGGGCGTGGGTGGAGCCCCCGCGGGTATCTACACGACCTGCTCACCCGTCGAGGTTCGCTACATCGTCGCCCACGCAGAGGCGCCGCTGATTCTTTGCGAGGACGAGGGGCAGTGGAACAAGGTCAAAGAGGAGCTCGCGAACACGCCGAACCTCAAGCATGTCGTAATGATGAAGGGTGCCCCCAAGATCGCAGACGACATGGTGATGACCTGGGAGGAGTTTCTCTCCAAGGGCGACGCGGTCGAAGAAAAGGCGTACTTCGATCGTGTCGAAAGTCTCGATCTGAACGCGCTGGCGACCTTGATTTACACCTCCGGCACGACGGGTCCGCCGAAGGGGGTCATGCTCAGCCATCACAATCTCGCGTGGACCGCCGGCAAGGCGATCGACATCGTCGAGACTTCCCCAAACGACCGCTCGCTTTCGTACTTGCCTTTGTCGCATATCGCCGAGCAGATGTTCTCGATTCACACCCCGATCACGACAGGCTCCCGCGTCTATTTCGCGGAGTCGATCGAAGCGGTGCCAGAGAACCTCAAGGAAGTACAGCCGACGGTGTTCTTCGGGGTGCCCCGCATCTGGGAGAAGTTCCACGCTGGAATCGCGGCCAAGCTCAAAGGGGCTACTGGCGTGAAGGCCAAGCTCGTCCAATGGGCCATGAAAGTCGGCTGGGAGGCAAACAAGGCGCCCGGGCAGCCAAAGGGCCTTCAATATCGGCTAGCAGACAAGTTGATATTCTCGAAGCTCAAGCCTGCAATCGGGATGGGGAGTGCGCGCGTTTGCGTATCGGGGGCTGCCCCGATCGCCCGCGAGGTGCTGGAGTTCTTCGCCCACTTGGACCTGGTGGTGCTCGAAGTGTACGGGCAATCGGAAGACACCGGCCCGACGACTTTTAATCTGCCCGACACCTACCGTTTCGGCAGCGTCGGCCCTGCGATCGACGGAGTGACCGTGAAGATCGCCGACGACGACGAGATTCTCGTGAAGGGTCCGAACGTCTTCTTGGGCTACTACAAGGACGCCGAAGCAACCAATGCGACGCTGATCGACGGGTGGCTCTACTCGGGTGACCTCGGCTCTTTCGATAAGGACGGCTTCCTCAACATCACGGGCCGCAAAAAAGACATCATCATCACCGCGGGCGGCAAGAACATCACCCCGAAAAACCTCGAGGCAGGGATCAAGAATCACGAGCTCGTCGACGAGGCCGTGGTGATCGGCGATCGACGTAAATACCTGACCGCCTTGGTCACGATCGACCCAGAGGCCGGTCCTCCCTGGGCCGAGGCCAATGGCGAAGACCCGAGCGCACTCAATGAGAGCGCCAAGCTACGCGCCAGCATTCAAGCGCACATCGACGAGATGAACCAGCACTTCGCACGGGTGGAGCAGATCAAGAAATTCACGATCCTGCATCGCAACCTAACCATCGAAGACGGCGAGCTCACACCGACCCTCAAAGTAAAGCGCGCAAAGGTCAGCGACCACTTCGCAGACGATATCGAAAAAATGTACGCCGAAGACGAAAGGCAAGCACAAGCACAACCGCGCCCCTAAGCAATTATCGTGACGGTGATCTTTCGTTGGTAGCCGCGGTGCCGGTGTTCCCAGAGGAATATGCCCTGCCAGGTGCCAAGGGCGCAGCGGCCACTTGCCACTGGGATGCTTAGCGAGGTTTGGGTGAGGGCGGTTCGCACGTGGGAGGGCATGTCGTCTGGCCCCTCGGCGGTGTGGATGAAGAGCGGGTCACCGTCGGGAACGAGACGCGCGAGGAAGGCATCGAGGTCTCGTTGAACGTCGGGATCGGCGTTCTCGTTGATGACCAGCGAGGCGCTCGTGTGGTGCACGAACACCGTGCACAAGCCTTCGGTGATACTGGCTGCGGCAACGGCGTCCTGGACGCGCTGCGTGATCTCAACGGTGCCACGCCCTCGCGTGTCGACGGTGAACGTGTCGGAATGCACGCTCACGACTCGGTCACCCTCGTCCACATCGCGACCTGATCACCTTGGTAGACCACGGTGTCGCCCTGCGTGAAGTGGAACTCGTAGCGGCCGAATATGCGATCGTTCGTTTGCCGGATCTTGGTGGCTCTGACTTCGAGGTCTAAGGGCGAGCCCATCGTGGCGAGCGCCGAGAAACGGGCATCGTAGATGCGACCGCCGTACCCGATCCAGCCATCAGCATGCCGCAGACCCAACACGTAATAGGCGTGCATGAACCCTAGGATCCCAGTCAAGTGAACCATGAATCCGCCGCTCACGTGTCGCGGGTGACGAACGGGGTGAGCGCGCTGGTCGCGGGTTAGCGGGAGGTCCGGATGCGTGGGCATCCGCGCCCGTACGAGATTGGACTCCTCGTCGATTTCGACGATTTCGTCGATGCAGATCGCCTCGGGCCCATACGGACAGTCGGCTACGAATTCTGGATCTAACGCCATCCTCACACTCCTTCGGCGTCCCCGCCCCAGATCACTTTGTGGGTTTGGATCTGGACGCGAACCGGTATTTTGTCTTCGAGGACCCACCGCACCAGGTCCTTCGGGTCTAGCTCGCCCCAAACACAGCTCAGCAGCACGGTGGTCACGCGGTCGGCAAGTCGATGCTCTTCGATGACCTGCTTGGCCCACTCGTAATCGACACGGTCCGCCAACACGAGCTTCACCTCGTCACGTTTGGTCAGGAGCTCGACGTTCGCCCAGCGATTCCTGGAGGATTCCCCGCTCCCTGGCGCTTTGAAGTCGACGATGCGATGGACCCGGGAGTCGACCTTGGAGATATCTCGTTCGCCACTGGTTTCGAGAAGCACGGTGCGACCGGCATCACAGAGCTCGGCAAGCAGCGGGATTGCCCCGGCTTGGAGAAGTGGCTCGCCGCCTGTCAGCTCGACGAGTTGAGTCCCAAACGACAGGGTTTTCTCGAGCACGTCTGCCAGGCTCATCTCGACCCCGCCTTCAAAGGCCTGGGGCGTGTCGCACCATCGGCAACGGAGATTGCAACGAGACAGCCGAACGAAAGCGCACGGTAACCCCGCGAACGTCGACTCGCCCTGAATGGACTCGTAGATCTCGTGGACTCGTAGGCGTTCGATGTCTGTCATGGCTACCGAGGGTTGTGATCGATCAAGATGAGCATTTCGCCCTTTGCGGCGGCACGCTCCGATACCTCGACGATCAGATCCCACAAACCGGGCGACGCAGCCACCTCAAGCGTCTGATTGCGCCGCTTGACACACCGGGCACCATCTTCGCCGATCCGCACCCAAAATACGCGGGCCTTGAATCCATCGAGGTCGAGCGCAGACGCCCGAAGGCGCGTGAGCTCCTCCACCATAACCGACACCCGGTACGTCCGGGCCCCAGGCCTGAGCCCGCCACAACCAGGCAGAGCCTCCCCAACCGCCAAGGAGGGCTTGTCGACGAGAACCGAGAACGGAAGGTCCACGGCCGTCACCCCGAAAAGCCGACTTGTCACGGGCACTGGCGCTGGCACTGACGCTGGCACTGGCGCTGGCACCGGCGCTGGCACTGGCGCTGGCGCTGGCGCTGTCACTGGCACTGGCGCTGGCGCTGTCACTGGCACTGGCGCTGTCACTGGCACTGCTACCAGCCGCCTCAGCGCGTCCAGCATTTGTAGGGTCAACAGGTTCCGCGCGTTGTTTCCGTATCGCAGCCCCTTTTCCGTCAGCTGGCACGCGGCGCGCACGCCGCCCTGCCCGAGGACGTTCGGGTGCACTCCGTCTCGGGCGAGGCCTTTGCGGGGGAGCTCGGTCATCGTCCCGTGGTAGTTGATGTAGGGAAGCTCCCAGTGGGTCGCGACAGCTTTTGTGATCGCGTTGAACCGCTGTATCCATCGGTCCTTGGTCCTGTTTCTGCGAGGGGAGGCGGAGCCAAGGACGGGCACGACGCCTATCGCCTCTAGCTCCTCGACCAAGCGGACGAGTCGCCTCACATAGATTCGCTCGTTCTGGTTTTGCGCGTCGTTGCTGCCGAAGAGCACGAGCGCCCATCTCGCATCGGTCGCCTTGATCTCCTCGCGAAAGTGCGCCGGACGACCACCAAGCACGTACCGAAGGTTCCAACTCACCCCTGCAGCGCGGCTTCGTCGATTGAACGAGTTGCGACGCCCCGTATCGAAGTAGTTGATAGTGTCCTGCAGCTCCGTATGGTCTCCGAGATTGACGTAGGGGGTGGCAAAGCAATACAGGAACGCTTTGCTCTCCACACTCGAACCTCCCATCTTCGCAAACGCGTCGTCGCGGAGATCGGGGTTTCGCGCGTGAATGGCCAAGACATTGGCTTCAACGGCGGGGTCTAGCTCTATCGACTCGGCCTCGGCCGTCGCCGATAGGAGGGTGGCCCAAAGCACGAGGGCAACCGGCCGCTTCATCGCAGGGCACTCGCCGGGATGAAATAGAGTCGACTAGGCTCACCAACGACGCCGTGGTACTCGTTGTCGGTCAACAGAATGACCGAACCATCGTCGTCCCACACGAGCCCCTCGAAGTTCGGAAGAGGCTTGATGAGTGTGGATAGGTCGGCGACCATGCTCGGCTCAATCCATGCACCTTTCGAACCCGTTGGCACGTTGAAACGGAGCAAACGGGAGATCCCGAAGTCCCGTTCGACCGCCAGGGCCACGATGGTGTCGTCGATCAGACGGCAACTCAGTGCCGCGAGCTTTCCGCTCTCGCTTGTCATGCGAACGCGATGTGCGGTCCAAGTCTGAGTCTCGAGGTCGACTATCGCGACGGGGGCCCACCGGCGCCCGCGCTGCTCGTCGATGAGCTCGGTCGCCAAGATCAGAACGCCATCTACGTGACAAAGCCCTTCGATGCCATGGTTATCTGACGCCGTGAGGTCCCAAAGCCCGTAGTCGCAGGCATCGTCCGAGCCCACGACGAATCGGTCCCCTTGGACCCTGCCACCGAGGAGCACATCTTGAGTGCGCCCCGCCTGCTGGGTCTCGGTACCAAGCGCGAAACGCCCGTCGCCTATCCATGCGAGCGCCTCGAGGTCGATCTTCGAAGGGCAGCCGACCACGGGGTATTGATCGAGCGCGAAGGTCGCCGGGTCGATGCGCAGCACATAGTCCCCGTCTTCACCAACGGCCCACAAGGCCCCCTCCCCGCCTCGTGTGAGTCCCGACAGACCGGTAACTTTCGTGTTCAAAGTCACGATCGGCCCGGGACTTCTCGACGACTTCTTTCGCCCCGTACAGGACCCACAAGCCAGATAAGCGAGCAGAAGGACTACCCCTAGAGCACCGATCCGCACCCTCACGCGACCGCTTCGAGAACCGCCGCGGCACCGAGACCACCCGCCGCACAAATCCCGAGGAGGGCGGTTTCCTGCCCCGTTCGAGCAAGCTCGTTGGCCATGGTGGTCACCATCCGGGCACCGGTGGCGGCGAACGGGTGCCCGATCGAGATAGAGCCGCCGTAGATGTTGAACGTGTCCTCGTCAACCTCGCCGACAGCTTTGCTCTTCCCGAGACGGACCTCGGCGAATCCTTTGCTTCCAAGCGCTTTCGTGACCGAGAGCACCTGAGCTGCGAATGCCTCGTGCATGTCGACGAAGCTCGCGTCTTTGAGCTGCATCCCAGCGCGGTCGAGGGCCTTCGGCATCGCCAAGGCTGGCCCAATCAAGAGCTGGTCGGCCGGGTCTACGCCGACGTAGGCCCAGCTCCGAATCGCGGCGAGCGGTTTGTAGCCAAGCGCCCTCGCCTTGCTCTCGCTCATCAACAACACCGCAGCCGCCCCATCGGTCAGAGGCGATGCGTTGCCCGCCGTGACCGTGCCATCGCTCGCAAACACTGGTCGCAGTTTCGATAGCTTCTCGAAGCTCGTGTTTCCTCGGACGATGTCGTCGACATAGGCCGCGCCACCCGAAGCGTCGACCGCGGTCACTTCATCGTCGAAGCGCCCCGAGCTGATCGCCGCCGCCGCACGATGATGGGAGCGCTCGGCGAAATGGTCCTGTGCCTCTCGCGTGATCTCGTTGCGCCGTGCCATCTCCTCGGCAGATTCACCCATAACCTGACCCGTCGTGCGTTCGGCGATCTTCGGCATCTTGGGAAGGATATCGCTGATCGGCATCATCTGCGCGAGCACCGACAGATAATCGGAGGGAGAAGACGCCTTGCCGAAGGCCAGCGGCGCCAGCGCATGGACGGTTTTCTGGGGGAGATTCAGCGGTGCATTGCTCGTAGAGTCGGAACCCCCTGCGATGATGACATCGGCTTCGCCGCGCTCGATGGCGGCCGCAGCAAGGGTGACCGCCTGAAGCCCGCTCGCACACGCACGGGTGCAGGTCATACCCTCGACGCTCGGCGGCAACCGAAGGTCCAACGCGACCTCACGCGCGATGTTCGGCGCGAGGGATGGGAAGATCACACCGCCCCACACGATGCTGTCTATGTCTTCGTGGGGGACTTCAGTTCGATCGAGGAGCGCTTTCACCGCGGCGTCGGCAAGATCGATCGAGTCCAACTTGAGGAACTTGCCGAAGGCTTTGACGAAGGGTGTCCGAACCCCGTGTACGACTACGGCTCGCTGCTTCTTTCCCCAACCGTCCTTCTTTTTGGCCATCGCTATGCTCCTACCAAAGCGCCACCGCAGACGCGAACCGTTTGACCAGTGAGCCCCACCGCGCCTGGGGTCGAGAGAAACATGATGGTTTGACCGACGTCCTCGGGTTTGCCACCCTGCCCGAGCGCGCTCAGTCGCCGTGCGGCCTCTCGAATCGCAATCGGCATCGCGGAGGTGAGGCGGGTCTCGATGAACCCGGGGGCGATCGCATTGACGGTGATTCCGCGCTTCGCCACTTGTGGCGCCAGGGCCTCGACGAAACCGACGATCCCAGCCTTGCTAGCGGAGTAGTTGGTCTGACCGCGATTGCCGGCAATGCCAGAAACCGACGAAAGGCAAATGACCCGTCCACCCTGCCGCAGGAGCCCTTCGGACAAGAGCTTGTCGGTGATGCGAACCACCGCGCCGAGGTTGATATCGACCGTCATTTCCCACGCGTCCGGTTTCATGCGAGCGAGGGTCTTGTCCCGCGTGACGCCTGCATTGTGGACCACGATATCGACGCCGTCGGATCTCTCGCCGAGCTCGGCCGCGATTCGCGCGGGAGCGTCTTCGTCGGTGATGTCGACCAGGAGCACCGAACCTCCGATGCGCCGAGCTACCTCACTACACGGACCATCGTCTGCGGGGCGGTCGAGACAGACGACGTGCGCCCCCTCGGCCGCCATGAGCTCCGCGGTAGCCTCGCCGATCCCCCGTGCAGCTCCGGTGACCAACGCGACTTTCCCCTCGAGGGGTTGAGTGTCGGGAGCTTCGTCGCCTTTGGCGATCTTGGTGACGTGAAACGGCTGACAGCTGACGAACGCCGACCTCGGCGACAACAAAAAGCGCAACACCGAATCGAGTCGGTCCTCGGCTCCCTCCTCGACGAAGACGCTGTTCGCGGTGGAGCCACTGCCGCCGATCTCCTTGGCGACGCTTCGCGTAAACCCCTCGAGGCCCGCACGGGCTGCGGCGCGACCCGCCTTCTTTGCATCGCCAGCCGGTCGGCCGATGACGACGACGCGACCAGAGCGGTTCAAGCGACGGATCCAAGGGTGCATGACGTCGTAGAGCTCTCGCAGATCGTTTGGCGATCGAAGCCCGGTTCCATCAAACACGATGGCGTCGATCCGCTCCCCTTCGGGGGCATCGCCGGGCTCGACGCGCGTTGGAGGCCGGGCCCACGCCTCTCCGGGTGCGAGATAGGACTTCAACACCGAATCTGTCTCCCCGACGACCCACGGATTGGCCCCGGCCTTCGTGAGTGTTTGCGCGAGCACGTCTTGGAGCTCGCCACGGCCGCCGACCAGGACTCGCTTGTTCTCGAGCAAACGTTCTTCGTAGGGGCCCTTGGCACGCGCGAGACGCTCGGGCACGGGAATCGGTAGTCCCAAGGTCTTGATGATTCTTCGTGCCTGCTCATTCTCGAGTAAAAGATCCGTCATAGGCCCTCAGCTCCTCACTGAATAGGTTCCAACCAGATACGCAGGGCCACCCGGCGCGTCTCCGACGAAGACGCGATCGTCCTCGATGTAGAGGCCTATTCGGGCCGGAAGCACGAGAGGCCGGGTGAACTTCACATCGATTGCGGCGAGGCGACTGATGTCGCCCGCGAACAGGGCACGATTCACCCCCTCGATGGTGCGTGCCATCGTCGAGAAACCATGGAGGATGACGTTGCGAAAACCCGCCGCACGCGCCGCGGGTCGGATCCAATGGATCGGGTTGAAGTCGCCGGTCAGCTTGGCGAACTCGAAACCCGCCTTGGGCCCGATGTCCCAACGTGCGAGCTCCCGGGCCTCGTTGGGAACGCGGGGACGCTCTTCTTTTTGCTTGGCCGACCTGTCCTTGTCGCCGCCACCGAGAGGAACGATGCCGTAGACGTGGGCCACGATCGCCTCTGGGTGATGCGAGGTCGCGGTGACCGCGCGTTGATGGATCACCGCACGTCGTCCGTTGTCGTCGATGTCTTCGAGCCGCACGGTCGCGTCGAACGATTGGCCTAGCGGCAGGGGTGCGTTGATCTCGAGTCTGCAGCCACCGTTGAGAACGCGCTGAATTGGGTACTGAATCCCTTCGAGCCCCCGCGACTGCAAAGGGAAAATCCATTGAGGGAACAGGTGAGCTGGAACCTGACCCCGATACGCGCTGGGGTCTCCACCCACGTGTCGGACATAGTCACGGATGAGATCTTTGGGCCTCGGTGGAATCGTCGCCGAAATCTCTGGGCCCGGAATCTGTGCCGCGAGGCGATTGGTCCGGCCCGAGGCACTCTTCGCCGCGACCCAAGCGGCGCGGGCGATCGCTCCGATCATCGGCCCTTGGTGGAGGATGTAACGCGTGGGTATCGCCATGTCACCGTCCAGAAAGAGGCTGTCTACCATTCGGCAGAGAACGGCGCAAACCACGCAAGCGCTGCTAGGCTTCCGTCATGACGAACCCGCTGATCCAACTCGATTTCGACGTTCCCTTCGATCAGATCGGGGCGGCGCACGTGGAGCCTGCCATCGATGCGCTGCTCGTGTCGTCGAAGCGCGCGGTCGGTGCCGTCATCGAAGACTCTACACCGCGCACCTATGCGAGGACGCTCGGCGCGCTCGAAGATGCCACCGAACAGCTCGAGCTCGCGATGACGGTCATCGATCATCTGGAAAGCGTCGCCACGACCGATGCGCTCCGGGAGGCATACAACGCCACCCAACCGAAGGTCAGCGCGTTCTGGTCTGAGCTCGCCATGGACGATGGCCTGTACCAAGCGGTTCGAGCATTTTCCGAAACTCAAGAAGCGGGGAGCCTTCGGCCGACCGAAGCGCGGTTTCTGAAAAAGACCCTCGACGACTTTCGGCGGCACGGGGCGGAACTCGGCTCGGACGACAAGGCGACACTCAAAGCGATCGAAGTGGAGCTGACCAAGCTCACCACCGAGTTCTCCCAGAACGTGCTCGATGAAACCAATGCCTTTGAGCTCGTGATCACCGATGAAGCCAAGCTCGAGGGCCTGCCGAATACCGCCAAGCTTGCGGCAGCGGAAAACGCCCACGCTAAGGACCTGGAAGGCTGGCGGTTCACACTGCAAGCGCCCAGCATGATCCCACTGCTCACCTACTTGGACGACGCCGGGATCCGCGAGCAGGTCTGGCGAGCTTACAACACCCGCGCAGTCGCTGGAAATCGCGACAACCGCCCGATCATCGAACGTGTTCTCGAGCTGCGTGGAGCGAAGGCAAGGCTTCTCGGTTACGCCGATTTCTCGGACCTCGTCACTGAGGACCGGATGGCCAAAACGGGCAGCAAGGCGCGAGCGTTCATCGACGACCTCCGCGAGAAGACCCAGGCAGCGTTCGATCGCGAGAACGACGCGCTCATGGAGTACCGACGGAAGATCGAAGGCGCCAACGCGAACCCCATCCAACCATGGGACGTTGCGTATTACGCCGAGAAACAGAGACAAGACGAATACGACTTCAACGAGGAGGAGCTAAGGCCATACTTCCCGCTCGACCGTGTGCTCGATGGCCTGTTCGCCACTGCGCAGGCCCTCTACGACATTCGAATCGTCGAACGCGAGGCAGCCACTTGGGATGACGCGGTGAAAACATACGCGATCGAAGACCTCGATGGCACGATGATCGCAGCGTTCTACATCGACTTGTTTCCCCGCGAAAACAAGCGAGGCGGAGCCTGGATGAACGGCCTCATCGCCGCCGCGTATCGGCAGGGCCGAGCGTCGCCGCACCTCGGCTTGTTCTGTGCGAATGTGAATCCGCCCGTTGGCGGGAAGCCTGCGCTTTTGACCCACCGAGAGGTCGAGACGCTCTTTCACGAGTTCGGCCATTTGCTTCACCACTGTTTCAGCCGGGTGAGCGTACGGAGCTTGGCCGGGACCAACGTCGCGTGGGACTTCGTCGAGCTCCCTTCTCAGATCATGGAAAACTGGTGCTGGGAACGAAGCGGGTTAGATCTGTTTGCTGCGCACTACGAAACCGGCGAGCCCATTCCGGAGGCCCTGTATGCGAAGATGATTCGTGCCCGAACCTACCGCGCGGCCAACGCCCAGATGCGCCAACTCGGGTTTGCCACCGTCGACCTGGCGCTGCACCGCGACTACGAACCGGGCGGTGGGGCCGATGCGATGGCCTACGGTAGAGAGATTATCCAGGCACACTCGGCATCAGAGCTCCCGGACGACTACTCCATGCTCGCCGGCTTCGGGCACATCTTCGCGCACCCCGTCGGCTACGCCGCTGGTTACTACAGCTACAAGTGGGCGGAAGTCCTCGACGCAGACGTTTTCACCCGCTTCAAGAACGAGGGCATCATGAATCCCGCAGTCGGCCGCGCATTTCGCGACACGATTTTATCAAAAGGCAACAGCGAGGAGGCCGCCAAACTCTACGAGGAGTTCATGGGCCGGGGCCCGAAGCTAGAGCCTTTGCTCGAGCGCGCGGGGTTGATCTAGTCTTCTCGTCTTCGTGATCGTGATCGTGCGTCGTGGTCGTGATCGTTTTCGTGCTCGTGCTCGGTTCCCTGGTTACATGAATTCGAGCACGAGCACGAGCACGTCTACGAGGACGAAGACGGACACGACTACAAGGGCCCCAGAGATATGAAAACTGGGGGCCCTTTAGCGCGAGGCGCTCTTCGTCGACGAGCCGCGGCTACGTGCTTGGAGGTCGATCGACACGCTAATCTCGTTCGCGACCTTGAGTCGCACGATCGACGGGACCGATACACCGTGATCTTCGAGCTTGGTGGTGAACTTGGCTTTGATGCGGAGCTCGTCCTTGCCCCCGTCGACCGGAGTCCATCTTACCGTTCCCTTGGCCTCGACGATTTTCGTGACGCCGTGTACCGTGAACTCTCCCTTCACCTTGACCTTGGTATCCTTCTTGGGCTTGAGCGACTCCGCGCCGCTCACTTCGATGATCTGGAAAACGATGCGCGGGTTCTCCTTTGCGTCGAGCCAGCTGTCGCTTTGAAGATGCTCGTCGCGCAGGTCGTTACCGGTCCGCATCGAGATCACGGGCGCCTTGAACGTGCCCTTCGTAGTGGAGAGGTCGGCCGGATCGAATGTCACAGTCCCGGTCACCTTCGCGGTGGTCCCCGTCATCGTCTCGAGTGGTGCGTCCGAAACGAAGGTGGCCTTGCCGTTATGGACTTGGAACCTGGTGGCGTCGGCATGCGAGATCGCTGGAGTCGCCAAGCAAACTGCCAAGATAAACGCGACCTTGCTGGTCTTCTGAATCATGCCCCTCTTCTCCTCGTTCTGGTCCCTCTCCGCCATTCTAGGACGTGGGCTGCTTCTCCGCTATTCATGCTGCAGCCACTATCGGGACGGTCTCGTGGAACGTCCAGTTCTCGTTGTCGCGCTCGACTCTTTGGATCTCCCATTCGTCCCGAAAAAGCGCTACCGGGCGGTCGTCTCGATCCAGCACCGCCATGGGGACCCGACGTGCCTTCAGCTCGTCACACCCACCTACCCCGTCCACCCAGCGAGCATGCTGGTAGGGTAAGAGGTCAAACGTGACCTTCGCGCCGTACTCGTGTTCTAGTCGGAAGATCAGGACGTCGAATTGGAGGCGTCCTACGACACCACAAACGGGATCCTTCTCTCGTCCGGGCTCGGTGAATAGCTGGACCGTTCCCTCCTCTGAGAGCTCCCGGATGCCCTTTTGAAGCTGCTTCCGTTTGAGTGGATCTAGCAACTGCAATCGGGCGAAGTGCTCCGGTGAAAATCGCGGTACGGCATCGAAGCTCATCGGCCCTTCGGTCGAGAGGGTGTCACCGATACGGTAGAGGCCGGGGTCGTAGAGCCCCACGATGTCGCCGGCGTATGCCTCGAGGACTCTCTCGCGCTCTTGCGCAAAGAACTGTTCGGCTCGGTTGAGCCGAATCGCCTTCCCGAGCCGATAGTGATGGACGCGCATCCCACCCTCGAAACGCCCGGAACAGATCCGTGCGAAAGCGACGCGGTCTCTGTGTGAAGGGTCCATGTTGGCCTGCACTTTGAAGACAAACGCGCTGAAACGGTCGTCGGCGGGATCGACGCAAACGTCCCCGGCGGCCTGCCGCGGCCCCGGAGGCGGACAAAGCCCCTTGAACGACTGAAGAAAGGGCTCGACTCCGAAGTTGTTGAGGGCACTCCCGAAAAAGACCGGTGTGATCTCGCCGGACAGGAATCTCTCTTCGTCCCACTCTTCCCCTGCACCGTCCAGGAGCTCTACTTCTTCGCGAAGCGTCGCGGCTGCGTCCTCGCCGAGGAGCGAATCAAGCTCCGGATCGTCGAGCCCGGTCACTTGCATCTCCGCTCGCTTCTCCTGACCTTCCGCGGAGCGCTCAAACCGGAGCACCAGCTTGTTGATACGGTCGTAAACGCCTTGAAACAGATCGCCACTCCCGATCGGCCACGTGAACGGGACCGTATTCACCTCAAGGACCTCCTCGACCTGGCTCATGAGTGCAAACGCGTCGCGCGCCGGACGGTCCATCTTGTTGATGAAGGTGACGACGGGTGTCTGACGCAAGCGACACACATGAAAGAGCTTTCGTGTCTGGGGCTCGACGCCCCTGGCCGCATCGAGAATCATGATTCCGCAGTCGGCCGCCATCAGGGTCCGATAGGTGTCCTCGCTGAAGTCGTTGTGGCCTGGCGTGTCGAGGAGATTCCAGCGTATGTCGTCGTACTCGAACTGTAGGACCGATGTCGTGACCGAAATGCCACGTTGCTTCTCGAGAGCCATCCAGTCGCTGACCGCCGAACGCTTGGCTTTGCGGGACTTAACCGCGCCGGCCGCATGGATAGCTCCACCGTAGAGCAGAAGCTTCTCGGTCAAGGTCGTCTTTCCGGCATCCGGGTGCGAGATGATCGCAAACGTGCGGCGTCGTTCGAATTCGGTTTGGGTCATGGCCCGGGCGGCAAGATAGTCATTGTCCTCAGTTGCGCCAGTCCGCGAACGTGCTGTGATGCGCGCTCCGTAATGTCAGGGCTATTCCCAGAAATCGAGCCATACGACTCCGGGTTTCTCGATGTCGACGGCGTCCACTCGGTCTACTACGAGCAATGTGGCAATCCCGGCGGAAAGCCCGCGATTTTCGTCCATGGGGGCCCAGGCGGCGGCTGCAACTCGGTACACAGGCGCTTCTGGGACCCGGCTGCCTACCGCATCGTGCTGTTCGACCAGCGAGGATGCGGACGGAGTACCCCGCATGCCGAGCTCCGGAACAACACGACCTGGGACCTAGTCGACGACATGGAGCGAATCCGCGAGCACCTGGGAATCGACCGTTGGCAACTCTTCGGCGGCTCGTGGGGCAGCACCTTGTCGCTGGCCTATGCACAGCAGCATCCGGACCGCGTCACCGAGCTCGTGCTGCGCGGCATCTTCCTTCTGAGGACGCAAGAAATTCTTTGGTACTACCAAGAGGGAGCGAGCCGAATCTTTCCTGAGGCATGGCAGGAGTATCTCGCCCCGATTCCGATCGAGGAGCGCGACGACATGGTCGGGTCGTACTACAAACGACTCACGAGCAACGATCGCAACGTTCGCATGCTTGCTGCTCGCGCATGGAGCACCTGGGAGGGACGCACGAGCCGCCTCATTCCCGACGCCGATCTCATCGAGCGAATCAGCGAGGACCAATTCGCCGAAGCTTTCGCACGCATCGAATGTCACTACTTCATCAACGGTGGCTTCTTCCAAGACGACGGGTATCTCCTCGACAACATCGCGCGCATCCAGCATCTCCCAGCGATCATCATTCAAGGCCGCTATGACATCGTCTGCCCAGCCGAAAGCGCCTATGAGCTGCACCGCGCGTGGCCCGGCAGCCAGTTCCATGTAGTCCCTGACGCAGGTCACTCCGCCCTAGAGCGAGGTATCGCCGATCGCCTCGTGGCTGCGACGAAGTCGTTCGCGTCTTAGCGGGAGAATTTTCGATATTTGATGCGGTGCGGGATCTCGACGTCCGCGCCCAAACGGGCTTTGCGGTCAGCGGCATAGTCGGCGTACGCGCCCTCAAACCAGACGACCCGGCTGTCGCCTTCGAAGGCGAGGATGTGGGTGCAAAGGCGATCCAGGTACCAGCGATCATGGCTGATGATCATCGCACACCCCGGAAACGCTAGGATCGCTTCCTCGAGGGAACGGAGGGTGTCGACGTCGATGTCGTTCGTGGGCTCGTCGAGGAGGAGTACGTTCCCGCCACTCCTGAGGAGCTTGGCCAGATGCACGCGGTTACGTTCGCCCCCCGAGAGGTTCTTGACCGGCTTCTGCTGGTCGCTCCCCCGGAAATTGAACCAACCCACGTACGCCCGCGACGTCACGGTGCCCGCGCCAACGTCGATCTCGTCCGCGTCGCCTGCGATCTCCTTGAAGACGTTGTTACCTCCATCGAGCGCGTCGCGACTCTGGTCGACGTACGCGACCTTGACCGTCTCACCCACGGTGATGGTGCCCGCATCGGGCGTCTCCTTGCCCACTAGCATTCGAAAGAGCGTCGTCTTTCCGGCACCGTTCGGGCCGACGATCCCGACGATCGCACCGCGCGGCACTCGAAAGCTCAAGTCCTCGAACAGCAGCTTGTCGCCGTACCCTTTGCTGACCCCTTCGACCTCGAATACCTGCGTTCCCAGTCGAGGCCCCGGCGGAATTCGGATCTCGTTGGGGTCGCGCCTCGTCTTGACCGCGTCGGCCACCAGAGTCTCGAACGCGGTGATACGCGCTTTGCTCTTGGCCTGACGCGCCCTCGGCGACGATCGCACCCACTCGAGCTCGCGAGCGATCTTTCGCCTTCGCGCGCTGTCTTTCTTGTCTTCCTGGGCGAGGCGCGCACCCTTCGCCTCGAGCCATTGCGAATAGTTGCCCTCGAACGGATGCGCCCCGCCGCGGTCGAGCTCCAAAATCCATTGCACGATCTCGTCGAGGAAATACCTGTCATGCGTCACGAGGATGACGCATCCCGGGTACTTCTGAAGGTACCCCTGGAGCCACGCTACCGACTCGGCATCGAGGTGGTTGGTGGGCTCGTCGAGCAACAGAAGCTCTGGCTTTTCGAGAAGCAACTTGCACAGCGCAACGCGTCGCTTCTCGCCGCCAGATAGCGACTCGGGGCCGGCGTCGGCGGGCGGCAGCCGTAGCGCGTCCATCGCGATCTCCAGCGTACTCTCGAGATTCCAGCCATCGACAGCATCGATTCGGTCTTGAAGCGCCCCCTGTCTATCGAGAAGCTTGGTCATCTCGTCATCGCTCATCGGCTCGCCAAGCTTCATGCTGAGCTCGTTGAACTCGTCGAGAAGCGCACGAACCGGCGCCACGCCTGCCTCGACGGCCTCAAGCACCGTCTTCGCGTCGCCGAGGTCCGGCTCTTGGGGGAGATACCCGACCTTCGCACCAGGACGAATCCAAGCTTCACCGGTGAAAGTGTCGTCCTCGCCCGCCATGATGCGCAGCAACGAAGACTTTCCCGTTCCGTTAACGCCGATGACCCCTATCCTCGCATCCGGAAAAAACGAGAGATAGAGGTCTTCGATGATCTTCTTGTCCGGGGGATGAACTTTCGTAACCCCCTTCATCGTGTAGATGAATTCTGCCATGAACTAATAGACGGTTCTTCGCCTCGTCAGCCACATAGCAACGATGATCAACGCGATCCAACCGAGCGATGCTGTTCTCGCCGCACTGATGCTGCAGCCATCCGATGGACTGGTGCTGGCACCGCCGCTCGAAGGCCCCGCACCGTCTTGAGTTTTGGGCTCCGGCTCGGACGGCCGCGCCTTCAAGTCGAGCTCAGGGATGTCGGTTTGGATGAGCCCGGGCAATTGATTCGTGAGTGTGGGTGCCGTCGCGCCCTCGAACATGGGGCTGGGGGCCGCGAAAGGCTTCGGCACGGGCCGTCCGGGTGGGCCGCCCCACATGCCACGCTGCGGGTTGTCACACGCGAGGGCGCCCTTCCACGGATGCAGGATAACGTACCTCCCCTGGAAATTGTTGATTCCCGACGCCTCCGCGCGGCGCTCGTGAAGGTCACCGTTTTGGTCCGGCATGCCTCGTCCGCCTACGATTGGGCCCGCCGCTCGGAACACCAAGTCTTCGTCGAGTCCACTCTTCCCGTAGCGGTAGTGAAGGCGCGTCAGGACGAATCCGTAGGGTTGCCAGGCCACACGTCGCGTCTTGCGCGGGACGACGCCGGGAATGTCGGAGTACGGGTCCTGCGCGCCGGGGACGATCACATCGCCGCCGAGCATGGTGAGCTCTTGGGGCGTGAGCGGCGGCTCGGGACAAGGATCACAGCTGGTCGCGTCCCACGTGTACTCGGTCACCACGGCGCCGGGGTTTTTCTCGGTCGTGCGCTCGAACAACGCATTGTAGAAGCCCCCGAAATTCTCTCGAACGCTGTCTTCGACCCGGATATTGGTCGGGATCGACGCGTTCTTGTAGTTGGCCACCTCGTATCGTTGACCCTTGGCGAGGATGTGAACGATCAGGTCTTGCTCGCCGCTGCTGTTGAGCAGCCCCAGGCGAACAGGAAGCGTGAAGGTCGGCGCATCGTAGTGGAATCGAAGCGGCGACAGCACGGCCTTCCCGTCCTGAAACTTCACCTTCTCGGCGTCCACCTTGGCGACAAAGAACTTGGTATTCTGCTCGACGTACGGCCGAAGCACCTTGTTGGCACCTTTGGGAATGTTGTACTTGTTCTTCCGAAGCCACTTTTCGAGACCGCCTGAGTCCTTCGCGCTCAAAATGACGATGTCGTACTCGGCAACCTTGAACTCGGCCTCGATCGTCACGCCATATTTCTCGTCGCGATCTTCGGCCGCCCTCGATTTGCGCGCCGCGCGGGACGCCATGGGCATCGCCATCTCGGCCACCACCATCGGACGGCAAGGGTCTTGCTCCCAGTACTCGACGAGACGCGGCGCGGCGAGCTTGTCCACTCTGGAGAAGATCTCGCGAGGCAGCGTCTTCACGTTCTCTTCTTGCAAAACCACCGGGACCGGAACGATCATCGCGAAGTCTTCCGGCGGCCCTTGGTAGTTATTCTGCATCGAGAGCACCGTTCGTGTGCCCTCCCGCATCATGACGACCATGGTCGCGTTGTTGTAGAGCGACGCATCCGCTCCACTCACGTAAAACCCACAGAACGCGCGCGACGTCGTCGGCCAAGCCATGGCCACACACAGACCCAGAACAGCGATTACTTGCTTCATGTTTGCTCCTCACTTGCCGTAGACGGGCGAGGGGAGTTTTGGATCTATCACCCCTTCGAAGGGCGGCTTTAGTTCTTGATCTCGAGTAGCTCGACGTCGAAGACCAGCATGCCTTGCGGTTTCCCGGATCGGCCCTTGTAAGCCAAATCCTCGGGGATCCAAAGGCGTCGCGTCTCACCGACGACCATGAGCTGAAGCCCCTCGGTCCAGCCCGGGATCACCTGGTTCAAGCCGAAGGTCGCGGGATTGCCCCGGACGACCGAGCTATCGAACATTTTGCCATCCGTCGTCCAGCCCGAGTAGTTGACGGTAACGACGCTGGTAGCCGCCGGATGTTTGTCGCCGCTGCCCTTCTCGAGCACGCGCGACGCAAGGCCGGAGTCGGTCTTCTTGGCTTTCTTTGGAATCTTGGCGACGTCTTTGGGCGTCTCGGGCGGCTTGGGAGCTTCTTCGAAGCCGATCAGCTCCACATCGAAGACGAGCGTGCCCTTCGGCGGTCCGAACTGCGCGTGCGGGTCGTTGCCCTTCGCTTCGCCGTAGGCGAGCTTGCCGGGGATCCAGACGCGGCGCTTCTCGCCGGGCACCATCAACTGCAAGGTCTCGGTCCAACCGGCGATGACCCGATTCACGGGAAACTTGGCCGGCTTGCCACGCTTCACCGAGCTGTCGAACATCCGGCCCTCGGTCGTCCATCCCGTGTAGTTCACGGTAGCGATGTCGAACTCTCCGGGGTGCTTGTCGCCCTCACCTTCTTTCAAGACCGTCCACGCAAGACCCGACTCGCTACGCTTGGCGTCCTCGGGCGGCGCAGCGACATCGGGCGGCGCTGGTATGTCCTCCTTCGCAGCCGGCTTCTCGACAGGCGCGGCCGCAGCTTCGGTCTTTGCGCCTTCATCGGTCGTGGCCGTAGCCTCGCTTTCAGACTCGCCCTCAGCAGGGGCGGGGGCGCTGCTCTTGCAAGCGGTTAGCGCAGCGGCGAGCACTACGCAGTTCAGGAGGGTCCAGGGTGATTTCATGAAGGGCGTCCTAGCCGACGAGACGCGACGTGTCTACTTCTCAAGCTGTGGCGGGATGTCGGACACTTCCCGCACCTCGACCACGTCTATCACCTCACCCTCGACATCGATGACGCCGCCGGGTCGGCCTCGCGGAGAAGGGGAGCCCGGAGCGTAGACTTGCACGCGACCCGCGGCAATTTGCCGCTCAAACCAGGCCCGCACGAATCGGGCGATAACACGGCGTGTCGAGGGCATGACCATCGAAAGCCCAGCAACGTCGGTCAAAATTCCGGGAGTGATCAACATCAGGCCACCCACGAAAATGAGAAGCCCGTCGACCACCCCATCTTTGGGGAGCTGCTGCCGGGCCATGGCCTCCTGCCACCGACGGATCACCCGCGCGCCCTCAAGCCGCGCAAACCAGGCACCGAGCGCGCCGGTCACGAGGACCAGCCCGATGGTCGGCACCGGTCCAAGGACTCGACCGATCGCAACCAGCAGATACAGCTCGACCAGAGGGACGACGGTGAACAGGAGAAAGAGGCGGCCCATTTTAAGAACCTAAGTCCGCCGGCCGCCGCGAGCCACCGGGCGGCTCGTTTTCTTTGGACAGGGGGCTTATTTGCCGTAAACCCGCGCAATGAGCGAAGAACCGAGCACTGCGATCAGCCCGAAATCAGGCGCTCGCTGTCTCATGGGCGGCGTGCTCATGGGCTTGGCGAATCTGGTGCCAGGTATCAGTGGTGGCACCATGCTGCTCGCGGCCGGGGTCTACCCACGGTTCATCGAGGCTTTGGCCGACCTGAGCAGCCTCCGCTTTCGAAAGAGCGCTTTGGCGGTGTTGGGCTTGATCGGCACCGCCGCAGCGCTGGCGATCCTCCTCGGCGCCGGACCGGTCAAGGACGCGGTCGTCGAGCATCGCTGGGCCATGTACAGCCTCTTCATCGGGCTCACCTTAGGCGGAGTTCCGGTCCTTTGGGAGATGGCGCGACCTCCGAGCCGTCTATTTTGGGCGGGGGCGGCGGTGGGTCTCACCGCCATGGCAGCGCTCGCGTGGTTGCAAGTCGCAAGTTCGGGCGAGGGGGCCCACCGCGAGGGGGCGTTGGTGATGTTCGTCGCGGGGGTCGCGGGCGCCAGCGCGATGATCCTCCCCGGTGTGAGTGGAGGCTACCTGCTGTTGGTGCTCGGCGTGTACGTGCCGGTGCTGAGCGCGATCGACGCCCTCAAGCAGGCCCTCAAAGCCAACGCGTTGGCCAGCGCCTACGAGCCCATCCTGGGCGTCGTTCTGCCCGTCGGCGTCGGGGTCGCCGTGGGGATCCTGCTGATTAGCAACGTCATCAAGCTCGTGCTCCAACGGTACGAACAACCCACCCTCGGCATGCTGATGGGACTCTTGGTCGGCGCGGTGCTGGGCCTGTGGCCATTTCAGGAAGGCGTTGCGCCCCAGGTCGGCGAAATATTCAAAGGGGAAGCCCTCACGGCGGAGCGGCTCGCCGAGCTCACACAGGACAAGTACCCCACCATGTTCTACTCACCCTCGTTCTCGGATGTGATGATGGCACTCGGACTGATCGGCCTCGGCTACCTGATCACGACCCTCATCGCGAAGATCGGCGGCGCCACCCTCCAACGACGGCGCAACTAGTTGTTGAGCATCTGGTCGCACTCTGCGCTGATATATCCGAGCGCGACGAGCTGTCGGCAGAGCTCGGGGGTCATCTCCTGCTTCTCCTGGCTCAAACGCTTCTCGCCCGGTCCGTCCGTCGTAGCCGCCAGCCATTCTCCTCGGTCTTGCGCGCCCAGAAACTGGCCGTGAAGGGTTCGAAGGTATCGGTGCGCGATGGGGTTGGCGCGCCCGTCGAGCTCCTTCTGCTCCCCGGGATCGCTCTTCAGATCGAAGATGACTTGCGACAGGTTGCCGCGGATGATCAGCTTCCAATCGCCGCCGCGAATCACACGGCGATGGTCGAGGAAATCGCTGAACGCGACGTACGGGCCCATCGGCCAGTCGCCCCGGATGAACCCCATCAAGCTGTGACCTTCGAACTCTTTGGGAATCGGAACGCCGGTGGCTTCGAGAACCGTGGGCCCTATGTCCATCGTGCTGACCACAGGCTCAACCCGCCCACCAGCGGGAATGACACCCGGCCATCGAAACAACAGGGGCACCCCCAGCAACTCTTGGTAGACCGAATGCCCGTGGCCCCACGAGCCATGCTCCTGAAACTCTTCGCCGTGGTCGGAGGTGATCACGATGATCGTGTCGTCTTGCAGGCCAAGCTCTCGCAGCTTCGCGAGAAACTGCCCAAAATGTTCGTCGTGATAGCTGATCTCTCCGTCGTGTAACGCTTCGATACGCTCCTTGTCGCGCTTCGTGAAAGTGTACTTTTTCGGGTTCTTTTTGACCTCGTCGAGCATCAAATGGGTCCGGCGATTTCGAACTTGGCCGTTGTACGGCGCGGGGTCGTACATCTTCAGGAACGCGTCGGGCGGGTCGTACGGAACATGCGGATCGATGGTCTGGATATACGCGAAGAAGCGCTTGTCCTTGTTTTTCTCGATCCACGAGGCCGCCTCGCCGAACACGTTGGAAGCGTTGGTGTTACGACGCTCCCTAATGTAGTTGGTATAGTGATCCCAACCTTGATCGAACCCAAAGGCGTTCGACACGTATCCGTTGGCGATGAAGCTTCCGGTCTCGAACCCGGCCTTTTGGTAAACCTCGCTCAACATGAGGGCCGACTTCGGGAGCTTCGATGCGTCTTGCTTGGTGCTGTGCGTCGCGGGATGCAGCGAGGTCAGCACGCTGGCTACCGAAGGTTTAGTCCAATTCTCGGGAGCTTGCGGCCGCTCGAAGACGGTGCCCTCCGCCGCGAATGCATCGAGCGCAGGCGTTCTCACCCGCGTCTTGGGATTGTAGCTCGAAAGCTTGCTCGCCCGCAGCGTGTCGATGAGAAGGACGATGACGTTGCGCGCTGGCTTCTCGATCGCGATCGGCTCTACTGCCTTTTTCACGACCCGAACGTTGCTCAGGGCGAGCTCGGCCGAACCCACGTTGCGGAAGCGGATGCGGACGACTTCACCGGTGAGGCTGCGCAATGACATTCGATGGTCCGACCATGAACCCCGAACGCGCAGGTCCTGACTGATGGCCTTTCGGTCACTCTTGGTCGCAATCTCGAGCGTACCCGCGCCATCAGAGGTTGTCGCCGCACCGAACACCAGTGAGGCGTCCTGCGGCACCTCGACGAACCAGTCGGTCTGGGCACCGGGCGCGAGGCGAACAGAGCGGCGGCCTACGCCGTTGGCCTCCACTCGCTCGGCAGCGACTCGCATGGGTGCGACGAGCGCTTCCCCTTCTGGGGAGACGGCTTCGAGGCGAACCCAGTCGACGGCAAACGAACGCGCTTTGCCGCGAACCTGACGGGTCTTGGTGGCGCGGAACAGGATCGCGTTTTCACCGGGCTTGACGTCTTCACTAGGGATCGGGACGACGAGCTCGACGAACCCCTCGCCTGGAGATGCGCGCACCTCCTTGAGGGTTGTTCCGTTGAGGTACGTGATCAGGGGCCCCGGGGCATATGCTTTTGCCCGAATGCGGAGCTGCATCGTCTGCGCGTTGTCGACGGGGAGGTAGAGCCGAGCTGTTTTTCGAAAGGTCGACACGGTCTTGCCTCCTTCTTTGGTGTCGCCCTGCCAGCCGCTATTCCAATTGCCGTTGGTGTATTTCAGTCGCGCGACGGTTCCGAAGTCGATGAACAAACCGGAGGGATCGTAGACATCCGCCAGGTGAAGGAGCGCCAGGAGATCCATATACGTGGACGTCCCCGGTGCTGCGGCGGCGAGTGGCGCAGCGGCAGAAGAGGGCACCTCCGCCTGAGCCTCTTCTAGAACGGCCTCCGCGGTCACCTCCGCTGACGGGGACTCCGACTTTCCGGCGGCCTCCGAGCACGCGAATCCTGACGAAACAAAGATAAGAATCAGCGCCAAATGGCTCTTCATGGGCTTTCCCCTCATGCGTTCGGCTACCACGGCAGGGCCGCCGGGGCAACGAAGCGTGCGCCATCCCAAGGTCACAGCGGTGTGCTAGGTCTTGTGCCTCATGGACGGCAACGGCCAGCACCGGGATTGGAGCATCAAGAAGAGCGAGAAGCTCTACCAGATCAAGGGCTGGGGTGAACCCTACTTCCGGATCAACGAGCGAGGCCATGTTGCGGTGTGCCCCGATCCTACCCTCGACGGGACGATCGATCTGTATGACCTCACCAGACAACTCGGTGAACGTGGGCTCGATCTCCCGCTCCTGATCCGCTTCCCGAACATCCTCCAAGACCGCATTCGACTGCTCAACTTGTGTTTCGAGAACGCGATCTCGGAGTATGGGTACAAGGGCGAATATCGAGGCGTCTTTCCAATCAAGGTCAACCAGCAAAGACACCTCGTCGAGGAGATCGTCGAATCGGGTCGACCGTGGCGCTTTGGGTTGGAAGCGGGGTCGAAGCCCGAGCTCTTGATCGCCCTCGCCGCGATGGAAGACGAGGACGGTTTCATCATTTGCAACGGATACAAAGACCTGGCCTATTTGGAGACCGCACTCGTCGCGCAACGCTTCGACAACACGGTAGTCGTGGTGCTCGAACGCATTGAGGAGCTCGATCTCGCGTTCCGGGCATCTGAAAAGCTCGGCATCCGCCCATGCCTCGGCGTGAGAGCCAAGCTGAGCAGCAAGGGGATCGGACGTTGGGCAGCGTCGGCAGGTGACCGGGCGAAGTTTGGTCTGACCATGTCGGAGATCGTCCAAGTCGTCGACGAGCTCCAGAAGCGAAACATGCTCGACTGCCTCAAGCTCTTGCACTTCCACCTCGGAAGCCAGGTCTCGAGCATCATCCCTGTCAAGAACGCGATGCGCGAAGCCGCCCAGATCTACGTCGAGTTGGTGAATATGGGCTCCACGATGGGTTTCCTTGATGTGGGTGGTGGGCTTGCCGTCGACTACGACGGGTCGAAGACGGACTTCCGAGGTTCGATGAACTACGACCTTCAAGAATACGCGTACGATGTCGTGTTCGCGATCCAGGAAGCCTGCGAAAAGGCGACCATCGAGCCCCCTACCATCGTCAGTGAAAGCGGCCGTTCGATCGCCGCGTATCAATCGGTGTTGATCTTCGACGCGCTCGGGGTCGATTCCGTCGATTTCGAAGACCCGACTCCGCCGGCCCCCGAAGACCACCGAATTCTCGATGAGTTCTACGAGACATGGAGAGGGGTGCAGCCTAAGAACGTGCAGGAATCGTGGCACGACACGCAGCAGGCCCTCGAAGAAGCACGGAGCCTCTTCAAGTTTGGCTACCTCGGGATGCGGGACCTCGCACGGGCCGAGCACTTGTTTTGGAGCTGCTGCGAGAAGATCAGCCAGAGCATGCGACGCCTGAAATACGTACCCGAAGAACTCAACGCCGTGGACGAGCTGCTCGGCGCCATCTACTACTGCAACTTCTCGCTCTTCCAATCTGCGCCGGATATCTGGGCGATGGATCAGCTGTTCCCGTTCATGCCGATTCAACGGTTGGACGAGGAGCCCACCGTCCGCGCGAGGCTCGCAGATTTGACCTGTGACTCCGACGGTATCGTGGACCACTTCATCGATGTCGAAGAAGTCCAGCACGGGATCGACCTTCATCCTATTCGCAGTGGTGAGCCGTACCTCCTCGGCATGTTTCTAGGCGGAGCGTACCAAGAGATCCTCGGTGACCTTCACAACCTCTTTGGCGATACCAATGCCGTTCACGTGAGGGTCGAAGACTATGGATACAGCGTGGCCAATGTCATCAAGGGCGACGCTATCGACGAAGTGCTGCGCTACCTCCAGTACGACCCCGAGGAGATGGTCGAGCGCGTGCGCAAACAGGCAGAACGCGCGCTCAATCAGGGCCGCATGACCCTTCCGCAGCTCCGCACATTCATGCGGCACTACGAAGAAAGCCTTCGCGGCTACACGTATTTGAAAGGTGATGCCTAGCTAGAAAACTCCATGTTTTCGGGTGGTTTTCGACACGAGAGATGTCAGCGCCTACCTTGGAACGAGTGGATCGTTCCGAGTTTCAAGAGGCGCTTCTTCAGCAGATGGAACGAAAGACGCACTGGGCGTGGCCGGCGTTCACCCGAGGCCTAGTCCCCAAAGACAAGCTGCACATTCACCTCGAGCACGAGTGGGAGGTCTACGTCCGTGACTTTCCCATCCTCCTCGGACGCGCATATGTGCAGTGCCCCATCGCCGAGGTTCGAAGGGAGCTCGCGGAAAACATCTACGAAGAAGAGACAGGCGGCCTCGCGGCGGGAAAGCCGCACCCAGAGCTCTTCCTCGAGTACCCGCGCGGTCTCGGAATGAACGTCGAGCGCTTCTCGCGCGTGCAGCTTCTGCCGAGCGCGCTTCGATACAGAAGCTTCCTCGACGACGCGACCACCAACCGGGGATGGGCCGTCGCAGCGTCAGTCGCGATCCTGTTCATCGAAGGCACGCCGTACGAGCGGCATGAGCTCGATGATTCCGCTCCCGCAAGGCCTGAGCCGCCACTCGATGAGCACCCGCTAGCGAAGCACTACGGTCTGCCGCTCGGATGCCTGGCGCTCACCAAAGCCCACCGGGCCGTCGAAGGCGAGCACCGAAAAGCCGCATGGAAGGTGATGCTCGGTCACGTGCGCGCCGACGAGCGAGCGGGAGTCGTCCACGCCATGGCACAGGCCGTCGAGGCGTGGCGGGGCTACCGGGATGGCGTTGCCTTGGCTTGTGGGGTTACGCGTGAAGGACTGGCACGCACGGCTTGAGGCCGATCCGTGCCGAGTCGACCACGAACGCGAACACGTCTACGAACACTAGGGCTAGGGGATGAGCGCGAGGATCTGTTTCTTTTGAACTTTGCCCATTGCGTTTCGGGGAAGCTCTTTGACGAACTGGATGTCGCGGGGACGTTTGTGGGGGCTGAGGCGTTCGGCGACGAAGTCGGTGAGAGACGACAGCTGTTTGACGTCCTTGTCGGAACGAATGACCACGAATGCTACTATTCGTTGCCCCAGATCGTCGTCGGGTGAGCCTACTACTGCGACTTCGGCGACGGCTGGGTGGTTGAGCAAACACGCTTCGATCTCGCCGGCTCCCACGCGGTACCCTCCGGTTTTGATCAGGTCGGTGCTCCGCCGCCCGAGAATCCGAATCGATCCGTCTTCCGCCCGTGTCGCAAGATCGCCCGTGTAGAACCAACCCTCCTCGTCCAATACCGCCGCAGTTGCATCGGGACGATTGAGGTACCCCGCAAACACCGAGGGACTTCGCACCGCGACCTCGCCTATTGTTTCGTCGTCGTGAGCATCGATCCGCCGACGCGTATCGTCTACCAAGACCAGCTCGACGCCGGGAAGCGGGGGACCCACGAATCCGGGCCTCGGGGCGTGCGATGCCGGGACACCGCAATTGATCAAGGTCTCGGTCAGCCCGTAGCGTTCGTGAACACCTCGACCGGTCAACCTCTCGATACGCTCATGCTCGCGCGAAGGGAGGCCCGCGGAACCGGAGATGAGAAGCCTCGGATGCTTCAACACTTCGGCAAGCACAGCGTCGGACTCCGCGGCTTCGGCGAGCCGGTGGTACATCGTTGGCACCGCGAACAGGATCGTCTGCTCGTGCCGCGAATCCGTCAAAGCCTCGGCGATCCCATCGAGCGAAAAGCGCGGTAGGTAGTGGAGCGCTCCCCCAACGCGGAGGCTCCCGAACAGGCCGAGGACCAACCCGTGCACGTGAATCAACGGAAGCGAGTGGACGACAGTGTCGCGCTCGGTCCACTCCCACGCCTGCGCCAGCGCATCGAGGTTCGCAGCGATGTTGCCGCGAGTGATGACGACCCCTTTTGGAGGTCCAGTGGTCCCGGACGTGTAGAGAATCAGGGCTGGGCTGTCGTTGACCGCCAGAGACCGAAGCGACCCTTCGGAAGCTTCGTAGCGCTCGCGAAGACAGACGATCCCGTCCACCTCGGATGGCGTCGGGTAGCCGGAATCGCAGAACGCCAATTGGGGGGAAGCGTCGTTCACGATGTGGGCGAGCTCGTGTGACCCAAGCTTCGGGCTGAGGAGCACGGTAGCTGTGCCTGCGGCCATATTGCCTAGGATGGCCGCGGCCGTACTGAGACTCGGGTGGGCCCAGACCGCAACCCTGTCACCGGCTCGAACCCCCAAGCGCTCGACTGCGCCCGCGTGAGAACGAGCAGCGCCGGCGAGCTCGGTGTAGGTCCACGATTCGTCACCAACGACGAGCGCGAGACGTGACCCGGGAGACACCAATCGTGGGAAGAGCTCGGGCACGGAGTTTCGATACCAGCTTAGTGGCCCCATTGTCTCGAATCCTCCTTGACGAGGCACACGAAAGGGAGCCATCTATCTAGACCCCACCAACTCCAAGGAGCAAGCCAATGAGCCTACGGTTAGGAACCACTGCACCGGATTTCGAAGCAGAGACCACGGAAGGCACGATTCGCTTTCACGATTGGGCAGGCGACGGCTGGGTGATCTTCTTCTCGCACCCTGCCGATTTCACCCCCGTGTGCACGACCGAGCTCGGTGTCGCCTCCAAGCTCAAGGACAAACTCGCGCAACGCGGCGCCAAGGCACTCGCCATCAGCGTCGATCCGCTCGACTCGCACGAGGAATGGATCAAAGACATCGAAGACACCCAAGACGTTCGCATGAACTTCCCGATCGTCGCCGACCCGAACCAAAAGGTCGCGACGCTCTACAACATGATCCACCCAGAAGCCGACGCGAAGGTGACCGTCCGATCGGTGTTCTTCATCGACCCCAACAAGAAGGTTCGCGCGACCATCACGTACCCGCCCGCTACCGGACGCAATTTCGACGAGGTCTTGCGCGTGCTCGACGCCCTGCAGCTCACGGACAGCCACCAGGTCGCAACGCCGGCTAACTGGCAGGACGGCGACGACGTCGTGATCGTCCCCTCGATCACCGACCCAGACGAGATCGCGCAGAAGTTCCCGAAGGGGCACCGCGAGCTCAGGCCCTACCTGCGGATGACACCGCAGCCCAACAAGTAGCCCCGTAAAGGCGACGCTTCGCATCGCCCACGGGATTCGCTGATTCCAGGGTGGCGCCTTGCTCCGTGGCGACGAAGTCGCTTTACGGGGTGGCGTGGGTGCTGTTGTTGCGTCTACCGGAAACAGACGAAATGCGGTACGAGGCCTTCAACGATGTTCGAGCCCGAAAAAACCCTTGTCATCGCAAACCCAGCCGCACGGTACGGTTTCGTGGGGAACAATTGGCCGGCACTCAGTGCCCAAATTCAAGAGGCACTCGGCCCGGTCGCATTGCGGCTGACTGAATCGGTAGGGCACGGGACGGAGATTGCACGCGACGCAGCTGCCGGGGGCGCGCGAACCATCGTGTCGTTCGGAGGCGATGGAACACACAGCGAGATCGTCGATGGCATCATGCAGTCGGGGCGCAACCACGACGTTGCACTCGGCATCTTGCACGCCGGAACCGGGGGTGACTTTCGGAAGATGATCGACGGGACGAACGAGCTCGGACGCGGATGCGCAGTCATTCGCGATGGAGAGCCAGTTCCGATCGACATCGGTTGGGTCGAGTACGCACACGATGATGGTGGACGAGCGAGTCGCTACTTTCTCAACATCACTTCAATGGGAATGAGCGGACTGGTCGACCGCTACGTCGCAGCGTCCAAGTCCCGCCGCAGCGGGGCCTCCAAGTACTTGGTGGCAACGATGCGCGCGCAACTCAAATACAAGCCCGCCCACATACGTCTGCGGATCGACGGAGAAGACCGAGGGGAACACGACGTGAGTGTCGTGTGCGTGTGCAACGGACGTTGGGCAGGAGGTGGCATGATGTTCGCCCCGAATGCGCGAGTTGCAGACGGTGAGTTTGATATCATCGTGATGCGCGCGACCTCCACGCTGCGAGGCCTCCCCGTCATGGCAGGCCTCTACAAGGGGACCCACATCGAGTCATCCACGGTCAGTACGTTCCGTGGCAAGCACGTCGAGGTCGATGTGACCGCAAACACCGCTTACATGGACATCGATGGCGAGGCCCCGGGCGTGGGGCCCGCAGAGTTCCGGATGCACGAGGGTGCACTTGGCGTGATCGGGATTGGGCAGGAGTTCCGCTGAGCTACGCGTCCCGCTTGATCGCCCGGATACGTTTCATTGCCAGCTGCCCGAGCGAGAGCGAGCTCTCGGGAGCGAGCCGGTACGCTCGCCAGAATAGGTTTGCCGTTTTAGAGATCACGATGAAAAAGCGACCGCGTTCGATACCGCGTAGAATCAACTGTGCGGCGCGCCGTGGTGGCATGGGTTTCTCGGGGAACAACTCGACGATCGTGTCAGCATCGAACTTCACGTGTTTCGAAGAGTAGAGGATCGGTGTGTCGACGGCACCAGGGCATACTACGCTGACCTTGACGCCGAACGCGGCTGCCTCGATTCGAAGCGTCGTCGAAAGCCCGACCACCGCATGCTTGGTGGCAGCGTAGGCGCCTTCGGCCGGGATCGGTGCCACTCCCGCAACCGAAGCGGTGTTGATGATGTGGCCAAAGCCCTGCTCGCACATGAGGGGGAATGCCGCGTGCACGCCGTGCACGACACCGCGTAGGTTGACGTCGATCAGCAGGTTCCAGTCCTCGAGCGAAGTATCCCGAAGCTCTGCCAGGACGTTGATCCCCGCGTTGTTGAACATGTAGTCGACCCGACCGAGCTCTCGAAAGGCCGCCCCGACGAGGCTCTGCACCTGTCCCGCATCACGAACATCCACCGTCTTTGCATCGATTTGGGCTCCGGTTGCGCGCAGTTCCGACACCGTCGCCTGGAGAAGCTCTTCGTTGATATCCGCAAGAACGACGTAGCATCCACGCTCGGTCATCTCCTCCGCTATCGCTTTTCCAATTCCCCCAGCGCCCCCGGTGATGATCGCAACTTTTCCAGCCAAGCTCTTCGCCATCTCATAGCCCTTTCGGCCGTGTACGATGCACAGAAACTCCACGGGTGACAAGTGTTACGCCCGTGTTGGGGCAAACGGCGGTATGCTGTCGGCCTCGATGCCTCGCCCGTATTTCGGCCCCACTTCGCCATTCCCGTTTGCGCACCGTGGCGGGGGGCGACGCTGGCCGGAAAACACCCTGTTAGCATTTCGATCGGCCGCCGACCTCGGCTGTTGGCACATCGAGACCGATCTGCGCGAAACGGCCGATGGGCACTTCATGTGTTTCCACGATGAGACGGTCGAGCGCACGACCAATGGGCATGGCAAAGTGCTCGACCACACGCTGGCCGAGGTACAGAAACTCGACGCCGCCGACCGCTTCGTTCGGGGAGGCCACCACCCCTATCGCCACAACGGTGTTTGCATTCCGACGCTCGAAGAGGCGCTCTCACTCGATCCCGGTCTTCGCTACAACCTCGATATGAAGCCCCAAGACCCATCCATGGCGCAGCGCCTCTGGGATTTCATCGTGCACCATGGAATCTACGACCGGGTCCTGGTCGCGTCGGAGCACGATGAGTCCGTCAATGCGTTTCGCCAGCTCAGCCAAGGCCGGGTGGCGACGTCTGCAAGCCGTCGCGAAGCCTTACGGTTTTGGATGCGAGTTCTTTCGGGTACGTGGAAGCACGCAACTTTCGCGTTCGATGCACTGCAGATTCCCGCCACCTTTCGCCACCTCCGGATCGTCACGCCGCGGTTCATCGAGGCCGCGCATCATCACGGAATTCAAGTGCATGTCTGGACGATCGACGACCCGCCTGAGATGCGCGAGCTGCTGGACTTGGGGGTCGATGCGCTCGTAACCGACGTTCCGGACGTTCTTCTCGAGGTGCTCGCCAAGCGCTAGCCAGCAAATCGATCCTGTGTTGTCATGAGGCTACGACGATGAAACAGCCCATGCTCCTATTTGCGACCGAACGCTACCAAGAGCTTGGCGAGGACATCGCCGGCGCGGGGGGGTTCGACCCGGGAGTCGTCGAACGCAAGGTGTTCCCCGACGGAGAGCGCTATCGCCGGATCGAAACCGACGTGGCCAGGCGCGACGTCACGCTGGTGGGCGGCACCATCGACGACATCGACACGTTGGAAATCTACGACCTCGCGTCGGGTCTGGTGCAGCAAGGAGCCCATACGTTGACGCTCGTGCTCCCCTGGTTTGGCTATCAGACGATGGAACGTGCCTCGAAGCGCGGTGAGATCGTCGCCGCCAAAAACCGCGCGAGGCTTCTGTCTTCGATTCCCATGGCCGGCTCGGGCAACCGTGTCGTTCTGATCGACCTCCACTCGGAGGGCATCCCGCAATACTTTACCGGCGACATTCGACCCGTGCACCTTCAGGCACGGTCGGTGGTCCTTCAAGCGATTCGTGACTTCGGCGAAGAGGACTTCGTTCTCGGAGCAACAGACGCGGGCCGAGCCAAATGGGTCGAGAGACTCGCAAACGACCTCCAAGTCGACGCCGCATTCGTTTTCAAGCGTCGGTTGTCCGAAACCGAAATCGAGGTCACCGCACTTGCCGCAGACGTCGAAGGTCGCTCGGTGGTGATCTACGACGACATGATCCGCACAGGCGGATCACTCATTTCTGCTGCACGGTCCTACAAAGAGGCGGGCGCAAGCGAAGTGTACGCGGTATGCACCCACGGCGTCTTCGCCCAGGAATCACTCGGGAAGCTGCAGGACAGCGGGGTCTTGAGGGGAATCGCGTGCACAAACACGAGGCCCCACGTGCATGGGCTCGCAGACGGGGATTTTCTACGGGTGTATTCGGTGGCGGACCTGATCGCACAGTTCCTCGAAGAGAGCGTCTAGGATCGCCGACAGCGCCCGTCCCAGCGCCAGCGCCCGTGCCGGTGTCGATGCCAGTGCCTCCCGCTAGCAAGATGCACCGCTGCTCGCGTATGCTCCGTGCATGGAACAGCTCAGCTACCGGTCCGCTTCGGAGTGTTTGGCGCTGCTCCAAAGCGGTGAGGTCACCTCCTTGGAGCTTGTCGACTCTTGTATCGCGCGCATCGAGGCCTTGAACCCCAAGCTCAACGCCGTCGTCGCGAAGGACTACGAACGAGCGCGGGAGCGTGCGCGCGCGGCGGATTCGGCACGATCGAGCGGGACGGATCTCGGTGCGCTGCATGGTTTACCGATGACCATCAAAGACTCGTTGGAGACGGCGGGCTTGGTGACGACATCCGGCGCACCCGAGCTTCGCGGTCACGTGCCCGCCGAAGACGCAGTGGCGGTTCAGCGCGTGGTCCATGCGGGCGCCATCGTTCTTGGAAAAACCAACCTCCCCCTCTACGCGAGCGACTGGCAAAGCTTCAATGCGGTGTACGGACGCACCAACAATCCCTGGGACGTGACGCGCACCGTGGGTGGTTCTTCTGGTGGCTCTGCAGCGTCGCTCGCCGCAGGTTTCGTGCCCCTAGAGATTGGAAGCGACATCGCCGGGTCGATCCGGACGCCCGCGAGCTCCTGCGGTGTCTATGGGCACAAGACCACCCATGGGATCGTGCCACCCCGAGGGCACATCCCTGGACCGCCCGGGACCAAGGGTGAGCCGGATCTCGCGGTGCTCGGCCCAATGGCCCGCACCGCGAGCGATCTGGCGCTTGCGCTCGATGTCATCGCGGGCCCCGATACACTCGATCGGGGCGGTTGGTCGCTCGAGCTTCCTCCCCCGCGAGCCCAAACGCTGAAGGAGTTCCGGGTCGCGTACTGGCTCGATGATCCGCTGTGCCCCGTCGACTCGAAGGTCCGCACCGAGCTCGAAGCCACGATCGAAGCGCTCCGGCCCCAAGTGCAGCTCGTGGAGCTCGACCTGCCGTTTCGACTGGAGAGCATCGTCCCGCTCTATGTCCGGTTGCTGCTGGGTGTTGTCGGAACAGATATGCCCAAACCACTGAAGGTGCTGGCGCGCACGCTGTCGCCCTACTACGCGCTGATGGACCGGATGGGAATGAACCCGAGTCTGCTCACGAAGAACGCCGTGCGCGGCCTGCAGCTCTCCCACGCGGACTGGAATCGCGCCGACGAGGGTCGCACACGATTGCGTTGGCAGTGCCACGAACTGTTCAAAGAGATCGACGTGCTGCTCACCCCGATCACGCCAGTAACGGCATTTCCGCACCAGACGGAAGGCAACCTCCTATCTCGGACGATCACCGTCGATGGAAAGAAACGCCCCTATATGGACCACATCCCGTGGATCGCCCTCGCAACCTCTGCCTATCTGCCAGCAACCAGCGCACCGGTAGGCATCACCTCGGATCGCCTCCCGGTGAACATCCAAATCATCGGCCCGTACTTGGGAGACAAGACGACGATTCGTTTCGCGGAACTCCTCGCCGAAGTAAGAGGCGGATTCCAACCTCCGCCCTTCCCCTAAGCGCCATAGCGAAGCGTATCCTAGCGGCTGGCTCGGTGAAGGCCGGCGATCTTTCTCATCGGCCACGTCCGTGGGCAGACTTCCTGCCTACATGGGCACGCCGATTCGTGGCCACAAAACCCTGCCATCCTCGATTTCCTTGACGAACCAATCGTGGTAGCCGCGCGCGAGGATCCATTCGATTCGGTCGCCTCGCCAGAAGATCCTTTGCCGCTCGATGTCCAACTTTGATGGTTCGGCCAGATACGCCTTGGTCCGTGCAATGTCGTTGGCGAAGATCTGCGTCTCCCGACAACGTTTGTACCAAGCGAGCAGATTTGAGTGGCGCGATTTTTCGAAGGGGACTCCGAGCATTCGGGCGCCGCTGAGGTGCGGGAAGAGAGCGATGTCAGCGATCGAGAGTTCCCCACAGACCCAGTCTCGATTGGTGAGCTCTTGGTTCAGCACATCGTAGATGGGTTCCAAGTCGGCCCGCGCCACGTCGAGGAGGCCGTCGGGCATCTTGTCCTTTCGGTCAGCCCACACCCAATAGCTAATGTCGACCAAGATCGGGTCGATGACGGTGTCCGCGCACCGCTCCCAGGCGCGAGCCTTCACCCATGTTTTGTCATCGCCCGGGTAGACGGGCGAGTCGGGAAAGACGCGTTCGAGGTACGCCACGATGTCCGCTGAGTTCACGACGATGAGACCGTCATGATCGAGCACCGGTACTTCGAGGCGTTTGTTCACCGCCGCGAGTTTCTCGTTATTTCTGCGGGTGAGGCCGTCGACCATGTTGAACTCGAGCCCCTTGTAATCGAGCACAAGCTTCACTTTGCGGGCGAAGGGACTGAAAGCGTTTTCGTAGAGCGTGAGCATCGGGGGCCTCCTCAAACGTGGGATCAGAACGCTAGCGCCCGACACGGGCGTAGACAACAACGGATCGTGCGTGGGGCGTCGGCGAACTCGCAGTGCCCACTCCATCCCAGCATGACACTGGCACTGTCGCTGTCGCTGTCCTACCCTTCCCGCGTGAAAACGTTTCCCCTCTCCAAATTCCTGATTGCCGTCGTCGCGGTTTCCTCCCTCGCCGCCTGCAGCTCTACCCAAACCAACATCCCACAGAGCTGGCGTAACCCAGGCTACGAACAGACGGTCTTCAAGAAAGTGTTGGTCATCGGGGTCGCTGAGAACCAGGAGAACCGGCAGGCCTTCGAGGATGCCTTTGCCAAGGCGCTCGTAGAGGCGGGCGGCGCGGCCCAGGCGAGTTGGAGCGTCTTGCCGCAGAGCACTCAGCTGAGCGAAGAACAGATCCAACGGGCAATCGAAGGCGGGGGCTTCGATGGCGTGCTGATCACCCGCCTGCTGAGCGTCGAGAAGGACCAAGAGTACGTGCCCGGATCGACCTACTACAACCCGAGAACGTCGTACTACGCATCCGGGTACGGACGCGGGTACTACGGATTCTACGGCACCACCTACGCCAAGGTGCACGAGCCGGGCTACTTCAAAACCAGCACGACGTTCCGATTGGAAACCAACCTCTATTCCGTCGCCAACAGCGGCCTGGTCTGGTCAGGCCAATCGGAAACGGTCAACCCAGAGTCGATCCCCGACGCCCGCGCCTCGATGACCGCAGCAGTCGCGAAGAAGCTCAAAGAAGAGAAACTGATTCCGTAGTCGGACGCGGAAAATGGCGCGCTCTATCGACGGTCGGATCTGTCTGGTCCCGGGTGCGGACCTTAGAGCTTGTTGAGCCCGTCCAAGGCGGCGACCTTGTAGGCCTCCGCTAGGGTCGGGTAGTTGAAGACCGTGTCCCGCAGGTAGTCCATGTTGCCGCCGAGCGAGAGCACGGCTTGTCCGATGTGCACCAGCTCCGAGGCGCCTTCGCCGATCACGTGCACGCCCAGGAGCTTATGGGAATCCGGGTCGAAGATGAGCTTCAGCAGCCCCGTCTCGTCCCCCAGCATCTGGCCCTTGGCCAGCTCCTCGAAGCGCGAGAGACCCACCTCGTAGGGCACCTTGGCATTCGTGAGCTCCTGCTCCGACTTTCCCACCATCGAGATCTCCGGAATCGTGTAGATCCCGTAGGGGAATAGCTCGGGGGTGTGCTTGAAGGGCACGTCGAACATGTGACAGCTCGCCAAGCGGCCCTGCTCCATGGAGGCCGAGGCGAGGGACGGAAAGCCGATCACGTCGCCCGCCGCGTAGATGTGGGGCACCTGGGTCTGGAAGTTCCCGTTCACCTGGAGACGGCCCCGCTCGTCGGGCGTGACCCCCGCGACCTCGACGTTCAGCCGGTCGGTGTTCGCCTGGCGACCCACGGTGTAGAGCAGGGACTCTGCGCTCACGCGCTTGCCGCTCTCGAGGCTCGCGACCACGCGATCGCGGTCGTCCACGTCTACCGATTCGACCTTCTCCCCCAGGCGGAAGGTGACGTTGTTGCGGCGCATGTGATAGCTGAGCGCCTCGATCATCTCCTCGTCGACGAAATCGAGGATCTTCGGGCGCGCGTCGATGACCGTCACCTCCACATTTAGGGCGCTGAACATGGAGGCGTACTCGAGGCCGATCACACCGGCGCCCACCACGATGGCGGTGCGCGGAATGTTCTGGCCCCGCAGAAGGAGCTGATCCGAGTCGAAGACGTGGGAGCCGTCGCACTTGATCTCGGGATGGTGGGCGGGGCGCGTGCCGCAGGCGATCAGGAAGTGGTCCGCGGTGGCGGTGATCTTGCCGTCGTCCGCCTGGACCTCGATCGTGTGCGGGTCGATGAAGCGCGCGGGCCCCTCGAGAACGGTCACGTCGTTGCGCTTGAGCTGGGCGCGCACCACCTCGAGCTCGCGATTGAGCACGCTCACCACCCGGAAGTTGAGGTCCTTGATGGTGATGTGCTCCTTTACGCTGTAGTGCTTGCCGTAGAAGGTGCGCTGGCGGAAGCCCGAGAGGTAGAGAATCGCCTCGCGCAGGGTCTTGCTCGGAATCGTCCCCGTGTGCAGACACGCACCGCCGATCATGCGACGCCGCTCCGCGATAGCCACGCGCTTCTTGAGCTTGGCGGCCGCTATGGCGGCCTTCTGGCCGGCGGGCCCGCTCCCGATGACGAGGAGGTCGTAGTGGGTGGCGGTCATGTCTGACCCAGCATACCACCGACACCGGTCGACGCAGAGTCTTGACGCGGCTGCCGCGCGCTACTCGGGCGTTCCGCCGAAGGCGCGGATGTGTTTCACCAGCTCCTTGATCTGGCTCCCGCTCAGCAAATCGGCGAAGGACGGCATGCCGGGTGGTTTTCCGTTGGCGATCCTTCTTGCGACCGCCTGATCGTCCAATGTTGCCTGCCAATCGGCGCTGGTGAGGTCCACGGACGCCTCTGCACCGCCCTGCCCCGTCGGCCCGTGGCATCGCGCGCATCGACCTTGCCAGAGAAGCTCACCCACGGTGAGGTTGGGTCGTTCCTTTTGAGGTACGCGTGTCGGGTCGATCAAATTGTCGGGCAGATGAGCGTGATCCGCTGCAGTCCAAACCTGAAGCGGTTCCCGCTCGCCGTTGGAGCATGCGGCCACGGAGCATGCGGCCACGAGCGCGCACGTAGGGAGGAACCTTTTCAACACCCGCCCCCTGTAGCCTATCCGCCGATCAAGCTCATCCCGACGTGCTCGTGTTCCTGCTCGTCAGCTTCGAGGAAGTGGTGCCCGCGGTCCTTGCCAGAGAGCGACCATACCATCGCCCAGGCGAGATCCATGTCGCTGCCCCCAGCACGCATGATGTTCCGCAAGTTGATCGCCTTCCTCGACGCGAGGCAAGCGCGAATGTCGCCGCGCGCCGTGACGCGTACCCGATTGCAGGTATCACAAAACTCGTTGCTCATCGGCGTGATGAACCCGACCCGACGACCCGATCCGTCGTTCGCCGAAAGATAGCGGGCCGGCCCGTGCCCCTCGACCCCTGTGGCGGTGGTCCTATGAAGCCGGTCCCCGAGCACGGTGATGACGTCATCGGCGTCCATCCGCATGCTCTGCGGCAACTTGGCGCCTTCGCCGAGAGGCATCAGCTCGATGAAACGAGGCGTCGCCCCAAGGGACCAGGCGAACTCCACGATCCGTGCGAGGTCGTCGTCGTTGCTGCCACGGAGGGGCACGGTGTTGAGCTTGACATCCAGGCCGACGTCGAGGGCCGCGTGGATGCCGGCGAGGACGCGCCCCAAATCGCCGCCGCGCGTGATCTCCCTGAAGCGGTCTGCGTCGAGGGTATCGATCGAAATGTTCACGCCAAACAGCCCAGCGTCTCGAAGTGGCCGGGCGAGCTCTGACAGCCGGGTCGCGTTGGTGGTCATCACCAATTGCTCGACCTCGGTGCGCCGATGAATGAGATCGACCAGTCGCACGATGTCCTTTCGCACGAGAGGCTCACCGCCGGTGAGACGCACGCGCCTGATACCGGCAGCAGCAAACACCGAGACGAGTCGGGCGGCCTCCTCGAACGTCAAAAGCTCGCGCCGAAACGCGTGATCCTCCTCGCCGCTCGGGGGCATGCAGTACACGCATGCAAGATCGCAGCGATCGGTGACGCTCAGCCGAAGATACGTGTAGCGCCTGTCGCGCGAGTCACGCAGGAGCGGAATCGCTTCGAAATCGTCAGGGCGGGGCGGCCATTCATCATAGACCGCGGAGCGGCTTTCCACGAGCGGCAGTCGGCGGCGCATCAGGCAGAGTCTAGAGATGGTTTCGAGCGGGTCAACGGGGTTGTGCTCCTTGACATCGTTGGGGGTGGATCCCACCCTCACGCTTCCACTGAATCCCTATTCATTTCAGGAGCTCAGCGCATGGCATCAAATGGAAAGCGCATAGCGATCGTGGCGGGCCTGCGAACGCCGTTTGCAAAGCAATGGTCCGCCTATCGGGAGGTCAGCGCACTCGACCTCGCCAACATCGTCGTCGCGGAAATGCTGCAACGGATCGACCTCGATCCCCACGAAATTCAGCAGGTCGTCTACGGCCAGGTCGTTCCTTCGGTCGAGGCGCCGAACATCGCAAGAGAGGTCGTTCTCGCGACCGGCATGCCCAAAGACATCGAGGCCTACAGCGTTTCGCGCGCATGCGCGACGAGCTACCAGTCGACGGTCAACGTCGCGGAGGCAATCATGGCTGGCACCATCGACACCGGTGTCGCGGGCGGCGCGGATAGCGCGAGCAACGTGCCGATCACCGTATCGAAGCCTTTGGCCGACGCCCTCGTCGCCGCGACGAAAGCCCGGAGCATTGGGGAGCGGATGCAGGCCTTTGCCGGACTGCGTCCGCGCGACCTCGTACCGGTACCGCCCGCGATCAAGGAATTCTCGACGGGGCTCACCATGGGCGAAAGCGCCGAGAAGATGGCGAAGGAAAACCACATCACACGTGAAGCGCAAGACGAGTTCGCGCATCGCAGCCACTCCCTAGCCGCAAAGGCCTGGGCCGAAGGCAAGTTCAATGACGAGGTGATGGAGGTGTTCGTACCGAACCGCTTCAAAGAGGAGATCCGAGAGGACAACCTCATCCGTAAAGACACGGCGATCGAGAAGTACGCCAAACTCAAGCCCGCGTTCGACCGCAAGCACGGCACCGTCACGGCAGGCAACAGCTCGCCGCTCACCGACGGCGCGAGCGCACTGGTACTCATGCGGGAGGACAAGGCCAAGGCACACGGCTTCGACGTGCTCGGTTTCATCCGGAGTTACGCGTTTGCCGCGCTCGATCCAGCGGGCCAGCTCTTGATGGGTCCGTCCTACGCCAGCCCGATCGCCCTCGATCGCGCCGGGTTGAAGGCGTCCGACCTCGACCTCATCGACATGCACGAGGCTTTTGCGGCCCAGATCCTCTCGAACACCCAGGCTTTCGAGTCCAAAGAATGGGCCGAGAAGCACTTGGGGCGTTCGGAGAAAATCGGTGACATCGACTGGGACAAGTTCAACGTCACCGGCGGATCGCTCTCCATCGGTCATCCCTTTGCGGCAACCGGCGCTCGTCAGATCACCCAGACCCTTCGCGAGCTGAAGCGACGTGGTGGGAACTTGGCCCTTTGCACCGCCTGCGCGGCGGGTGGCTTAGGCGCAGCTATGGTTTTGGAGGCAGAGTAATGGCGTACGAAGGATTGACGATTGAGAAGCGGAACGATGGAGTCGCCGTCGTTCGTATGGATATCCCCGGCGAGCCGATGAACACGCTGAAGAGCGACTTCGTGGACACCTTCGAAGAGGTATTCAACGCGCTCGAAAACGACGCGGACGTCAAGGCTGTCGTCTTCACCTCCGGCAAAAAAGACAGCTTCATAGCCGGAGCGGACATCACGATGCTTCAAGAGGTAAAGACCGCGCAAGACGGTGAACGCATCTCGAAAGCGGGCCACGGGGCGATGGACCGGATCGAGAAGTTCCCGAAGCCGGTCGTCGCGGCGATTCATGGCGTCGCCCTCGGCGGCGGCCTCGAGGTGGCGTTGGCGTGCCATGCGCGAATTGCGACCGACAGTTCGAAGACGAAGCTCGGACTGCCCGAATCGCAGCTCGGACTGCTCCCCGGGGCCGGAGGAACACAGCGACTGCCGCGCCTCATCGGCGTCCAACCCGCGCTCGACATGATGCTCACGGGCAAGCAAATCCCGGCGAGGAAGGCCCTCAAGCTCGGCTTGGTGGATGACGTCGTCCCCCCACCGATCTTGATCGAGACGGCGGCCGAGCTTGCCCTCGCACGCATCGGGAAGCAGCCCAAGAGAGAAAGTTTCATTGACCAGCTCAAGGACAAGGACGCGATCACCGAGTTCGCCCTCGCTAAGAATCCGGTCGGGCGCAAGATCCTCTTCGACCAGGCGCGCAAACAGTTGCACAAACAAACCCGCGGGAACTACCCGGCGCAGGATCTCATCATCGACGTGGTGAAAGCGGGCCTCGAAGGCGGCTTCGATGCGGGGCTCGACGCGGAAGCGCGTGGGTTTGGTCAGCTGCTCACCACAACCGAATCCGCAAACCTGATGAGCATCTTCTTCGCCACGACAGCACTGAAGAAGGACTCCGGGGTGGACGACCCGAGCGTGAAGCCACGCCCGATCAAGAAGGTCGGCATGCTCGGCGCTGGATTGATGGGCGCCGGCATCGCATACGTGACGACTGCATTGGCCAAAATCCCTGTCCGCCTCAAGGATCGAGATCGCGATGGCGTGCTCGCAGGCCTTCGCTACGTCCGTGGCATCATCGACGGCCGCGTGAAGCGAAAGCGACTCACAGTACGGCAAGCCGATCACATGATGCTGCAGACTACGGGTACGACCGGGTACGAAGGGTTCCAGGACACCGATGTGGTCATCGAGGCGGTCTTCGAGGACCTCTCGCTAAAGCAGATGATGGTTCGAGACGTCGAGGAGGCCGGAAAAAACGACGTAATTTTCGCTTCCAACACGTCGTCCCTGCCCATTACGAAGATCGCCGAAGCCAGCAAGCACCGGGAAACCGTAATCGGCATGCACTACTTCTCACCGGTCCACAAAATGCCTTTGCTCGAGATCATCGTGACGGACAAGACGGCCGATTGGGTGACCGCAACCTGCGTCGACCTTGGCAAGCGCCAAGGCAAGCACGTGATCGTCGTCCACGACGGGGTCGGGTTCTACACGAGCCGCGTCCTCGCGCCGATGATGAACGAGGCTGCGCATTTGGTCACCGAAGGCGTACCCATCGAGAAGATCGATCGCGCGATGCTCGATTGGGGCTTCCCAGTCGGCCCGATCAAGCTCACCGATGAAGTCGGCATCGACGTCGGCGCCAAGGTTGGCAAGATCATGCGTGAAGCGTTTGGCGAGCGTATGGACGCGCCCACCGGTATGCAGAACTTGATCGAAGACGAACGCTTCGGGCGCAAGAACGGCCGCGGATTCTATCTGTACGGCGGCAAGAAGAAGGGGGTCGACGAGACCGTCTATGACGTCCTCGGCGTCACACCCAACAACAAGAGTATCTCGGCAGAAGACATCGCGTGGCGTTGCGCCCTTCAGTTCGTGAACGAGGCCTGCCGTTGTCTCGGGGAGGGGATTCTTCGGAGCGCGCGTGACGGCGACGTCGGAGCGGTCTTCGGCCTCGGCTTTCCTCCGTTCCGAGGCGGGCCGTTCCGGTTCGTCGATCACGTGGGCGCGAAGGAGATTCTCGGCCGCCTGAAAGAGTTCGAGCAGCAGCTCGGCCCCCGCTTCTCGCCAGCGCCGGTTCTCGAAGAGATCACCCGGAGCGGACGAACCTTCCATGGCCCCGATGCCGTCGAGCCCGGCAGTGCTCGGGCTCACGACGGGGGTTCCGCCGCGCGTGCGACCGCTTAACCGCCGAAATCACAGGGCTCCGTCCGGATCCATTGCATCGGCGGGCCAAGGTCCCTAGAATGAGCCCCGGACGGGCAAGCTGGAACGCACGACTGGCGTTTCCCGTTCGGATGCGAACGCCACTTCAAGCGAGTCGCATGGCCGCATGGGTATCCGACAAGAACAAGATATGCTGGAAACTGCCGCGAAATCGATAGCGGAGAACCGTCCGCGGCATCGAAGCGTGCTCGTCGTCGAAAGTGATCCGGACCTGCAGTGGCGCCTCGCCCGCATGTTGACGGTCGACGGCAACCGAGTCGTCGGGACGAGCTCGGGTGATGGGGCGCTCACCGTCATCTCTGAATGGCGAGCGGATCTCGCCCTCGTCGCGGCACACCTGCCCGGCATGAACGGCCTCGAAGTGGCGAAGAGGCTTCGCGAGCGCAACCCCGACCTGGTCGTCATTCTGATGGGTGACCAGGTCACAGAGCCCGTCCAGAAGACACCTTCCACCGACATCACCGCCTACCTTCCCAAGCCATTCCGCTTCGATGCGCTTCGGGCGTTGATCGAGTCGCTTCAACTTACGCCCGCACCCGCGGAGTAACCTGCTAGGCTGATCGGCGGTGAAACGGCTGCTGTCTGGATTGTGCTTCGTGCTGAGCGCGTCCCTGGTTGGGGCCGCCATCGCACAGTCGTCGCAAGGCTTCATCGGGGTTGACGAGATCCGCCCGGGCATGAAGGGCTACGGTCTCACCGTCCTGCGGGGCACCGAGCCCGAGCGCTTCGACGTCGAAGTGATCGACGTCCTCCGCAATTTCAGACCCTCGCAGGACCTGATCCTGCTCCGCACCCCACATCCCTTGCTCGATCGGGCCCGGGCGGTAGGTGGGATGAGCGGCAGTCCGATCTATCTCGATGGTCGCTTGGCTGGGGCCTACGCCTATGGCTGGCCGTACGGAACCGACCCCGTGGTCGGAGTGACTCCAATTTCGAACATGCTGGCCGAGCTCAGGCGACCGGTTCGGCTCGAGATGTTCCCGGGGGCGAGGCCCCTGCCCGCGAAGCGCGCACGGACGAGTCGCCCCGAGGCCAAGCCTTCAAACGCACGCTTCGCAGGTCTCTCTCCGTTCGAGGGCGACCATGAGGTCGACGCCTTTTCGACGGTACGCGCGCTCGCCGAGAAGCGGGGGGCGAACACCGATGGGCCGGTCGGCCTGAGAGCCGCAACGACCCCGGTCATGTTGGGTGGGCTGACCGACTCGGTGGCCAGGATGTTGAGCGATGAGCTGGAGCCACTCGGACTCGTGGCGACCCAAGCAGGTTCGAGTGGCTCGGCCCGAGGCGGCCCCAGGCGTTTTGAAAACGGCGGTGCGATCGCGGTTGCACTCGCCCGCGGCGACATCTCGGTGACCGGCATCGGTACCGTCACCTACGTGGCGAGCGGCGAACGCGTGTTGGCGTTCGGGCATCCTATGATGGATGCAGGGCCAAGCGGTCTCCCGACAGCCACGGCACGCGTGCTTCATATCTTCGTGAGTGAGCTTCGCTCCTTCAAGATCGCGGAGGCGGCACGAAATCTTGGGACCCTCGTTCAGGACCGACAGTCAGCCATCGTCGTCGACCCTGACGTCGAGGCTGCCCGCATCCCGGTGCACGTCCGGATTCACGGGGCCGAAGGAGCGCCCAAGACCGAATGGAACGTCGACGTCGCGAGCCAACGAGCTTTGACGCCAGCCATTGCGTTCGCAGTCATCCTTAATGCCCTCAAGTCGACTGCGGGCGACGTCGACGACGTGATCTTCCGCGCCCGTAGCAAGATCGGAATCGAAGGCCACGGAGTCGTCAGCCTCGACGAGCAAGGGTACTCGCCGATGGGCGCCGCCAGCCCGATCGCACTGTCCCAACTGCAAATGTTCTGGTTGATGGAGGCTGCGTTCGCCAATCCGTTCGAGGTTTCCCGCATCACTTCGATCGAGCTCGACCTCGACCTCGAGTTCAACCGAGAAGTACTCCAGGTCTTGGACGCATCGGTCGCCTTCGACGAAGTCGATCCCGGGCAAGAGGTGACCATTTACGTTCGCCTTCGGCAGGTGGGACGCAAGGACACCACCCGGGCGGTCAAAGTCCGAATCCCTGAGTCAGCCGCCGGCAAGACGCTCAACCTCTCGATCGACGCCGGGAACAGGGTTTCCATCGAACGGCCTCGCCCTGCCTCCCTCGACGACCTGATCGAGCAAGCCACCGAACGCTTCCCCGCGACTTCGATAGTCGTGTCATTGCAGATGCCAAGCCGAGGACTCCGGTTCGAGGGCCACGTCGTCGACTCGCTCCCCGCCTCCGCCCTGAACTCGCTTCAGCTCGTGAGCACTTCCGAAGACAGCCGACCATTCGTCACGAGATCGCACACGGAAGTGAAGATGCCGCAAGTAGTGGTCGGGACGGCCAAACTTCGACTGCGGGTGCGCGAAATCGCGCGGGACCAGTTTCTGGGCAAATAGCACGTATGAAAACTCCAAGAACGATCATCCTAATCGCGCTCGTGGGTCTCACGATCGCTTCGAGCGCCACCGTTGCAGCAGTGACTACCGAACACTTCACGATCGATAGCGCCGAGAGCTTCTTTGCTGGCGAGCTCGAAGGGACTGCGGTGCACTCCAATGGCTCCGTGAGGCTCGGCGCTTCGATGAGGCGCACCGAGCTCGAAAACGTGCCCGTCGCGTACAGCGTGGCCGAGCGGGGGAATGTGATTTATGTCGGCACCGGCACGAACGGGATGATCTACCGCTTCGAAGGGAAGAAGCTTGCAAAGAAGTACGCGACCGGGGAGCTTCTCGTGGCTTCATTGGCGTTCGGCAGCGATGGTTCACTCTACGCGGGCACGCTGCCCAACGGCCGAATCTTTAAAATCGACCGCAAGACCGGCAAGATCAAACGTTTCTCCAAACCCGAAGACGCGAAGCACATCTGGGCACTGCTCTATGACCGGAAGCGAGGGAGGCTAATCGCCGGTACGGGACCGGAAGGAGTGATCTTCGAGATCAACCCTATGGGCGCGGCTGAGGTTCTGCACAAGGGCGACGCCGCACATGTGATGTCGCTCGCGGGCGACGGCAAAGGCACGATCTATGCGGGCACAAGTGACAGTGCCTTGGTGATGAAGATCGCGTCGAACGACGAGGTAACGGTCGTACACGACTTCCCAGGAAACGAAGTGACCGCGATCGACTACTACGATGGCCAACTTGCGGTCGCGGCAAACGAGTTCAAGACCAAACCTGGCGCTCGGTTCGGGACCCCCGCCCCGAAAGCGGGATCACCGGCTGCACGCCCTGGGGCAGGCCGCCCTCTCAAGGGTAGGGGCGAGCTGTGGCGCGTCTCCAAGGACGGCAGCATCGAACGACTGCTCGATCGGAAAGACACGCACTTCACCTCCGTCCAGTGGGCGGCCAACGGCACGATTTTCGTGGGGGGCGGCTCCGAAGGCCAGGTCTTTCAAGTGCAACCCGACGCCAGCTACACGATTTGGGCTGACGTCGAGGAGCGGCAAATCCTCGGCCTCGCGCTACGCGCCAAGACACCTGTGTTCGTCACGGGCGACGGTGCGGCGATCTACTGGGTAGAGCCAGGCACGCCTCGCAAGGCGGTTTGGACCAGCGATTCCCTCGATACCGGTTTCGGATCACAGTGGGGGCGGTTGACCTGGCGGGGCCGCGGGAAGCTCGTCTTTCAGATTCGTTCCGGCAACACGAAGGAACCGGACGATACGTGGAGTGCGTGGTCGAAAAAGCTCAAGAAACCGGGACGGGTCGCGAGCCCACCTGGACGTTTCGCTCAAGTGCGCGCCTTCTTTCCGAGGAACGAGCTCGCGGAACTGCGTGCTGTCGAGCTTTACTACCTACCCCAAAACCAGAGGGCGCGGATTTCGATGATCGAAGCTAAACCGCCCCCGCCCAAACCCGGCAAGCCAGCGCCGAAGACGCCAGCGCCAAGTACCTCGTTGAATCTCACTTGGAAGGTGGACAACCCGGACCGCGATGCGTTGCGCTTTCGCCTTTCGTACCTACAGGAGGGACAGCCGGTATGGCGGCCGATGTTCCTCGAAGATCACGTAGTAAACGAACCGAAGTACGCCTGGAACACCGGAAGCATCCCCGACGGGTACTACATCGTGAAGGTGGATGTATCGGACGAAGAGGCGAATCCGGAGAACCTGACGCTTCGCTCCGAAGCGGTGTCCGAGCCGATTCTCATCGACAATCACCCACCCCGCATCGAGAAGCTTGGGTTTCGCAAGGGGCGCGTCCAAGGTCGGGTTGTCGATTCGCTCGGACCGATCGCACGCATTCAGGCCTCGATCGACGCGGGACCGTGGAGGGACATCTTCCCGAAGGACTTGCTGCTCGATAGCCGGAACAAGGCGTTCGAGCTCGATCTCGGCAACCTACCCGGCAAGAGTCACATCGTCGCCATCCGTGCATTCGATGCAGCCGGCAACCAAGCCAACAAAGAGATCACCGTCAAGACCCGTAAATAGAGTGTGCGAGAGATTTTCGTTTGTGGTCGAGCGCCCCCGCAGAGAGCGACTGAGAGGTACTGCTGTACCTCGCAGGGCTGCGTAGCAGCGGCGCGTAGCGCCAGCGAGGAGGAAAGCCGACCACAAGCGAAAAGATCCGCACACTAAGGCTTTGAGAAGCCGCCAACCTTTAGCCGGTGCATAACCGCAAGCTTCTGCCGCTCTTTGTAGTTTGCGTGGCTCGCATCACCTGCTTCATTGGTTTGATCTGTCTCCCGATCGATCAGCTGGAATTCGGCCTGCACGAAGATGATCCGTCCGAGGTTCGCGATTGCTGACGGCGCCGCGTCGAGCACCCGCTGCGGCACACAAACGGGAACATCGGCTACGAAGTGCACTACGCGATAACTCGGTGCGGTGAATCGGTTGTCGATGGACGACAGCCCGTCCTCGATGTCGAGCGGTAGCTGCAAGAAAGGCACGAGCTTGTCGAGCGAGGGTTCCGAGCAGCAATACTCGTGAAACCTTAGAAGAGTGTTGATCGACTGCCCCGGGATGATGAAGTTGAAGGGTACGACGGTGCGCTGAACGTAGTTGAGCACTGGAAAGATGTCGCCTGCCGAGCGCGTAACGATTCGAAAGCGAACTTTGTCGTAGATCTGTACCGCGCTCACGTCGGACTTCGAGAGAAGTTTCGTGTAAAGCGAGTCCTTGTTCTTTCGCCCTCCGATGAATTCCAAGATCGGAAAGTCATTTGCGAGCGCGGCCCCCATCACCTGGTAAACCTTGTGCTCGACGAGATGGAAAATCTCTTCGTCGGCTACCGGCAACAGGAACATCAACTCCCGCGCTTCGAGATGATAGATGATGTGCATCACCTTCAAAATCGCGCATGCACAGATCTGCCGATGTCCCTTCGACGAGGCCAGCATCAAAAGCCCCACCAAATCCTTCTTGGCGACCGGCTTAGGCACGGGAAAGTCGAAGTGGCGTCGAAGGTATTCGATCGCCGATTCTTTGATCTGCTCGACGCGAGCATGGTCCTGAGGGTCGTTGAGGTCGACCTCATGTGTGGAAACGAAGTCCCGGGCCTCGTTCTCGTCCCCAAAGTTGAGCCGATGCCAGTCGACGACCGAGCCACCCCGCAAGAGCACACGGATGGCCTCTAGGTCGGCCAAGGTGAAATCGCTCAGGTTTCGAAGTTCGGGGGCAGCCACGGCTAGGATCGATCCATCAAGATCGTGCCCATGAAGATACCGAGCGTAATCAGCAGTACAATTGCGTTGAGCGCAATCCCGCCATGACAGCCGCCGAGCACCGCCAAACCGAGCACACCCACACCCCTCTCTAGCTTCCTTCTCAGCATCTTGGGCGCCCGATTGATACCAGCCCCCGGTTCCCCGCGCTACCCGACCGCGGCGGCGCGTTGCTGGCATCGTACATCTCGAATATTGTTAGGCAAATCTAATGTCCGATTCGATCTTTCCCGCGGGCGCCGAACCCATACTACCGATTCTGCCGCTTCGAAACTCGGTGCTGTTTCCGGCCACGGTCGTACCTGTCAACGTGGGCCGCGCGCGCTCGGTTCGCCTGATCGAGGAAGCCTGTGGCCGCGAGCGGCCCGCCATTGGGGTCGTCACCCAACACAAACCCGAGGTCGAGGACCCCACGTTCGAGCAGGTCTATCAGACGGGCACGATCGCACGAGTCCTAAAGGTGATCCGCTTGAACTCCGGGCAGTACAGCGTCGTGCTCCAAGGTGTCAGCCGGATGCGCATCGAGGAGCCCCTCGGGCGCCACCCGACGATGCGAGCCCGTGTGCAGCGGTACCACGAAGCCCCGGTCGTCGACGTCGAGATCGAAGCACTTTCGGCGCACCTGCGTGAGTCTGCGCGTCGGCTCCTCAATGAGCTGCCCACGGCGTCGCGCGAGTCGCTTCACATCCTCGACAACGTACGAGAGCCAGGCGCCCTCGCAGACCTGATCGAGTCGAACCTCCCGGTGTCGAACGAATCCAAGCAGGAGGTGCTCGAGACCCTCGACGTCCGCGAGCGCATCCGAAAAGTGCTCGACCAAGTCCAGCGCCAGAACGAAGTGCTGCGGGTGAAGCAAGAAATCTCGACGATGGTCGAGGAAGAAATGTCGAGCTCCCAAAAGGAGTATCTGCTCCGGCAGCAGATCAAGGACATTCGCCGCGAGCTCGGTGAAACCATCGATGAGGACGATATTGAAGATCTTAGGGAGCGCATCGCTCTCGCAGGTCTCCCTTCCGACGCCGAACAGTCGGCCAAGCGAGAGCTGCGCCGGATGAGCGATATGAACACAGCGAGCAGCGAATACCAGGTCGCTCACTCGTATGTCGAATGGCTTGCAGATCTCCCTTGGAAGAAGTCCACGCCAGACCGCCTAGACGTGATGCAGGCTCGGACTGTGCTCGACGAAGATCACTACGGCCTCGAAAAGCCAAAGAAGCGCATCATCGAGTACGTCGCTGTCCGGAAACTCCGGCGGGACGGCCGCGCTCCAATTCTGTGTTTCGTCGGCCCCCCTGGAGTCGGCAAGACATCTCTGGGGCGATCGATCGCGCGAGCCTCCGGCAGGCAGTTCATCCGAGTATCGCTGGGAGGCGTCTACGACGAAGCCGAGATTCGGGGACATCTACGCACATACGTGGGCTCGTTCCCTGGGCGCATCATCTCAGGCCTCAAGAAAGCCGGTGCGAACAACCCGGTGATGGTCCTCGACGAGATCGACAAGCTCGGCATGGACCAGCTCGGCGACCCGTCGAGCGCGCTCCTCGAGGTACTCGACCCGGAGCAAAACCATCAGTTCATCGACCACTACATCGATGCGGTCTTCGACCTCAGTAAGGTGATGTTCATCGCAACCGCCAATCAGCAGAGCACGATTCCAGCTCCGCTCCTCGATCGAATGGAGGTCATCGAGATTCCTGGCTACACGCCTCGCGAAAAGCGCTCGATCGCGCGTGACTTCTTGATCCCGAGGCAGCTCCATGAGCACGGCCTGTCGATCGAACGGCTCGACTTCTCAGACGAAGCCATCGACGTGATGGTCGATTCGTACACCCATGAAGCGGGAGTTCGAAAGCTCGAGCAACAGGCCGCGGCGGTGTGCCGCGCGGTGGCCGTGCGCCTTGCCAACGGAGAGGACGTATCGATCATGGCCGATCCGCCCTTCATCGAGGAGGTCTTGGGTGCCCCCAAAGCACACCGACAACAGCCCGAACGGACGGCTCGCCCCGGGGTCGCAACCGGCTTGGCGTGGACGCCGTCCGGAGGCGACCTGCTGTTCGTCGAGGCCACCCGAATGCCGGGGACCGGCAAACTTCACCTGACCGGCAACATGGGCGACGTCCTGAAGGAATCGGCCGCCGCGGCGTTCACTTTCGTCCGCACACGGACCGAAGAGCTCGGACTTACGGAAGATTTCGTCAGCCGCACCGACATTCACATCCACTTGCCGGCAGGGGCAATTCCGAAAGACGGCGCCTCGGCAGGAGTCCCACTCTACGTGGCATTGGCTTCGGTGCTCACCGAGCTCAATGTGCGGCCTGACGTAGCGATGAGCGGTGAGATCACCCTCCGCGGCAACATCCTCAAGGTCGGCGGGATCAAAGAAAAGTGTCTCGCAGCCCATCGCGCGGGCGTGAAGCGGATCCTTTTGCCGAAACGCAACGAGCCGGACCTCGAGGAAATCCCCGACGAGATTCGCGAAAGCATCGAGATCTGCCTCGTGTCCCGTGTGGACGAAATACTCGGTCTCGTCGCGGCTCCCGGCCCCACGACCACCCCGGCGGCCGCTGAATAGTCCGTGACGACGCTGCTTACGTCTTGGCTGTCCGCTTTGGTTGGAGCCGTCACCGGCACCGCGCTGGCCTTCAACCCATTGCTCGGCGTGCACGGCGTCGAAAGCGCTCTCGCGTTGGGCATCGTTCTCCCACCCTGGGTCGCTGCCGCCGCCGCCAACTACCAACGCCGAGAGGGCTCGGTGCGTGGCATCGACGTGATGTCTCGCGCGATCGGCGGTGGCCTCACCATTTGGCTCATCCCCGTCGCGATTCTCGCGCTGAACTCGCTTCGGGTGCGTCAGTGTGCGCCTTGGGAAGGCCTTGCATTCATGGTGCTCGGCCCGGCGATCGGATGCGCACTGGCAGCGGTCACCGGCGTCTGGACAGCGGCCCTCTTGCGGGGCTCGCGTTGGTCTCCGTGGGCGGCGGCCGCGGTACCCATCGGCGGTCTTTTATGGGGCCTTTGGGCTTTCTACGCGACACCGACGGTTCATGTCTTCGGAGCGTTCGCCGGGTACTTCCCTGGCGCGATCTACGACGACCTCGTTCCAGTCCCGACGCGCTACATCACCTACCGAGCTGTCACCTTGCTGGCGATCGTCGCACTGGTGCTGCTCTTCGACGCGCTTTGGGACCGAGCCTCTGAGCTCCTCGATGCGGGACGCGGCTGGCGACACCGTTTCGGCACTATCGTCGTGGGCCTCGCCATGCTGGGGCTCGTTGCGGGTGCCTATGGAGTCGGCGATCACCTCGGACACTGGATCACTGCCGACTACCTCTCCGAGCAGCTCGGGAAGAACGATGCCGGA
>Ga0255058_10000073_pt1 | contig 55313 bp, 53 predicted proteins | sample Cases_109_9_MG_FD_188637 | JGI IMG/M metagenome (GOLD analysis project Ga0255058, IMG submission 188637) | Seawater microbial communities from Amundsen Gulf, Northwest Territories, Canada - Cases_109_9 | ecosystem: Environmental > Aquatic > Marine > Gulf | place: Canada: Northwest Territories...
ACATGACGGCGATGCGTGCGGAAGCAGAGGACGGCGAGCCGGAGCCAGAAGACGTCGTCGATCGTCGTCGAGGAGAGGAAGATGCGGCCGTCCCGCTGTACCTCCCGGATCAGGCGGGCGTTGAACTCGTTGGGATCACCCTCGTCGGGAACGTAGCGGTAGAGCGCCACCGACAGCTCCGGGTAGGGACCGCGCTCCATCCCCGGAATCCTCCCCAGCTCCTCGTAAAAATAGCGGCAGAGCTGGATCTTCTCTTCGAGGGCCGCCCGGAAGGGTACGAGGCCGTGAAGCACGAGCGGCATCCACATCCGCAGCCCGCGGAAGTGGCGGGTCAGCTCGGGCGACAGGTCAGCCGGTGAGATCTCCTCGGTGGAGCTGAGTGCGTCCTGCAGGTAGTTGGCCTCGTAGTGCTGCGAGCGGGCGAGCAGCTCCCCGTCCTTCACGATCAGAGCCCCCGTTCCGTAGGGAAGGAAGAGGCCTTTGTGCGGGTCCATCACGACGGAATCAGAGCGCTCGAGGCCGCGGATCAGCTCCCGCCCGAGCTCGGTGAGAAGGAAGAATCCGCCGTAGGCCGCGTCGACGTGAAGCCAGAGCCCTTCCGCTTCGGCGACGTCCGCGATCTCATCGACCGGGTCGATCGCTCCGGTGTCCGTCGTGCCCGAGGACGCCACGACCATCCACGGCCGCAGGCCCGCCTCGCGGTCGGCTTCGATCAGGCGTGCCAACTCATCCGCCCGCATGCGGTACCGGTCGTCGAGGGGAACCCCTCGGATCGGAGCCTCGCCCAAGCCGGCCAAGCGCATCGCCTTGGTCACGCAGTGGTGGACCTGGCGGGTCATGTAGACCGGCGAGCGCTCCACATCGCGAGGACGGACCCGCTTGGCATCGCGGGCCGCGACGACCGCGGTGAGGTTGGCGATCGATCCGCCCGACGAGAGCGTGCCGAGTGCCGACTCCGGATAGCCCACGAGGTCGGCCATCCAGCGCACGAGCAGGTTCTCCAGGCGCGCCGCACCTGGGGTCGCGTAAAAGACGCCGGAGTAGTGGTTTCCGACGTCCGCCAGGTAGTCCCCGAGGGAGGAGGCGAAGACCCCGCCGCCGGGCACGTACGCCATGTGGCCGCCCGATGCGGGGTTGAGGCCCGGACGGTCGACGTGCTCCCCGATGATCTCGAGCGCCTCATCAATCCCGATTCCGTTCTCCGGAATCGGCACCGCCAGGATGCCCACCCCTTTGTCCTCCGTGACTCGGTAGGCAAGCGCTTCCTCCAACCCGGCGTAGAACTCCTCCGAGTGGCCGACGACGGGTGCGCGGAGAGCCTCCCGGTCCTCTGGCCCCGGCTCCAGACGCCGCGCTACGTCTTCCAACTCCGCAATCCGCTCGCGGAGCACACCCGCCTCCAGTGACAGCATCGCGTTCAGGGCGTCGAGGTGGCGGCTGCCGTTCGCCGCGCATCCGTTCGGTAGCGCTCGAACCAGCCGAGGATGTAGGCGATCTTGCCCATCAGGTTGCTCGGCTTGGACGCGATCCCGTGCGATGCGTCCGGGATCCGGACGAGCATCGTGGGCACCTTGCGCAGCTTGAGCGCCGTGTAGAACTGCTCGCTCTCCGAGATCGGCGTGCGGTAATCCTCCTCTCCCGTCAGCAGCATGGTCGGCGTGGTCACGTTGCCGACCAGCGATAGCGGCGAGCGTGACATGTAGTGCTCGGCGTGATCCCACGGGAACCCCGGAAACCACCAGCGGGAGAAGAACGACGTCCGGTCGGCGGTGAGAACGAAGCTGTACCAGTTGATCACCGGCTTCGCCGACGCCGCAGCCCGGAACCGGTCCGTCTTGCCCACGATCCAGGCGGTCAGCACCCCACCGCCGCTCCCGCCGGTGACGAACAGGTTGCCCTCGTCCACGTAGCCACGCTCGATCGCGGCATCCACGCTCGACATCAGATCATCGTAGTCCTGACTCGGATAGGCGTGGTGGATGAGGTTGCCGAACTCGCCGCCGTAACTCGTCGAGCCGCGCGGGTTCACGTACAGCACGACGTAGCCGGCGGCCGCGTACAACTGCACCTCGGCCGAGAACCGGTCACCGTAGTTGGCAAAGGGTCCGCCGTGGATCTCGAGAATCAGCGGATACTTGCGCGAGGGATCGAAGCCCGGCGGCTTGGCGATCCAGGCCTGGATCCGCCGTCCGTCGTAGGAGGACTCGGTCCAGATCTCCTCGACCTCTGCCAGCCGCTTGTGCGAGAGGAGGTCGTCGTTGAGTGCGGTGAGACGCAGCGGGGACTCGAAGCCGGGGCCGCCCACGGCCACATCCGCCGGGTGATCCGGCCGGGAGAGCGTGAAGGCGAAGCGGCCGTCCGCTGCGACCGAGAACGTGCCTCCCGAGTACGGCCGACCGAGGGAGAGGCCGCCCAGGTCCGCCGCCAGCGTTCGGACGCTCCCATCCAGCGCCAAGAACGCGAGCTTCGTGTTCCCTTCGTCGTCGTACTGGAAGAAGAGGCCCGAGCCGTCCGCACTCCACGCCGGGTTCTCGACGTCCCGGTCGAAGCCCGCCGTTAGGCTGCGGACGTCCCCGCCGTCGCGGTCCATCACGTACAGCTCGGTGACCTGATAGCCCTGGTACCGGTCATCGAAGCCCACGTACGCGATCGCCGTTCCGTCCGGTGAGACGACGGGCTCGGAGTCGGGCCCGATCCGCTCGGAGAGAGGACGTACCGCACCGTCCGCGACCGAGACCTCGTAGATGTCTGTATTCCTGGGCGAGTACTTCCAGTCCTCCTGCCGCTGGGCGGAGATGATCAGCGACCCGCCGTCCGGCGTCCACTGGATCGCGCCGTCGTGATTGTACGGTCCCATCGTCAGCTGGCGGGGCGTGCCTCCATCGGCCGGAAGCACGAACAGCTGCGCGTAGCCCTCTTCCAGATAGCCGTCGCCGTCGGAGCGGTACTCCAATTCGTCGATCGCCATGAACGGCTCGCCCCAATCGGCACCCTCAGGCTTCTCCGGGAGCTCCACGAAGGGCTCCACAGGCGAGGGAACGAACATCGTGAAGGCGATCCACCGGCCGTCCGGCGACCACACGAGGCCGCCGGGAGAGTGGGTCAAGGTCGCAAGAAGAGCTCGATCGTCGGTGCCCACCCAGCGCAGCCAGAGTCGGTTCACCCCGTCTTCACCCTCCCCGTGGGAGAGGTAGAGGATGCGGCCTCCATCCGGAGACCAGCGAGGGGATGCCTCGGCGCCGGGAAGCGAGCTCAACGCCCGGTGATCCGACCCATCCACGCCGATGATCCAGAGGTCGGAGACCCGCCGGTCGGCCATCACGTCAAACGAGTTGCGGACGTACACGACCCGCTCTCCGTCGGGCGAGATCTGCGGATCGGACGCCCACTCGAGCTCGAAGACATCCGTCAGCTCGAACCGATCAGCGGATTGGGCCCAGGCTCGGCTCGTGAAGCCCGAGCCGGGAAACACCCCGGCGAGCGCGGCGCTCAGCAATACCAGAGCTAACGTCCTCGTGCGTCGCCTCACTTGTCTCCTCCTCGCGGGCTCACTTGGGCTCGGATCCAACCTGCCGAAGGTGAACAGCGGCCTGCGCGTCCAACGGACCCGGGAAGCTATACTGTGTCGTCGGCCGGCAGAAGCGTCGCCGGATCTTCAGAGAGACGGAACTCGACAGCTCGGACCGATTGGGAGCCCTTATGACCTGGATCGACACGGTGCCCCCCGAAGACGCGCGAGGCCCCCTGGAGCCCCTCTACGAGGCTTGCCTCCGCAAGTTCGGCTTCGTCCCGAACATCCGGCGGTCGATGAGCCTGAATCCGGCCGCCCTCCGCGGCTATGTGAAGCTCAGCAACGCGGTGTACGGCGGCGGGCCGCTTTCCCGGGTCGAGCGCGAGATGATCGCGACGGTCGTGAGCGCGGCACGGGATTGCCACTACTGAACGGAGGCTCACGCGGAGTTTCTGCGTAAGCTCACCGGCGATGACGACCTCGTGGAAGCCCTGAGGCGAGACTGGAGAGGCGCCGATCTCAGCCCCCGGCGGAGAACGATCCTGGCCTATTGTGAGAAGATGACCCTGAAGCCGAGTGAGCTCTCCGAATCCGACGTCGCGGGCCTACGCGAGGAGGGTTTGGCGGACGAGGAAGTGCTGGCGGTCGTGATGCTCGCCGGGTTTTTTCAGCTCGCGACGAGCGTGGCGGACGCGCTGGGCGTCGAGCTCGACGCCCAGCTCACCCGCGGAACGCCTGAGTACGACCACTTCATAACGAATTGATGCCGGATCTCGTCACGCGGAGCAAGAAGCGAGGAGGCGACAGTTGGAGCAGAAGCGGATCGGCACGGAGGAACATCGAGTCAGAGGCGATGATCTTGTCGCCAAGGTCAAGGAGATCATTCACGAGGGAAACGTCCGGCGCATCATCATCAAGGACGACGAGGGGAAGACGCTCATCGAGGTGCCGTTGACGTTGGGCGTGGTCGGAGCCGTCCTCATCCCCGTATGGGCAGCGATCGGCGCGATCGCTGCTCTGGTGACCAAATGCTCCATCGTCGTGGAACGGGCTGAGAAATAACGCGAGCCGAAAACGCGTTGTCGGCCCCTCTTAGTCGGACTCGCTTCGCCGTAGCTCGCGGTCGATCGCGGCCGCCACCACTTCGAAAGGCACGGCTCCGCCGGGCACGTTGATGCCGTTCACAAAGAGCGCCGGCGTCCCGTTGATCCCGGCGGCCTGTCCCTGGCTCAAGTCTCGCCGGATTCGGTCCACCTGCCGGCCGGAATCGAGACAGGAGCCGAACTCCTCCGCATCGAGTCCCAACCGCCCCGCCTTCTCCTTGAGGTCCGACACGGCCAGCGACCCCTGCTCCTGAAACAGCAGGTCATGCATCTCCCAGAAGCTTCCCTGCTCGTGTGCGCAGAGGGAGGCCTCGGCCGCCTTGAAGGCGTTGGGGTGGATGTTCGTGAGCGGGAACTGAAGGTACACGACGCGCACGCGGTCCCGGTACTGCTCCTTGATCCTGTTGAGCGTCGGGAAGAACCGGCTGCAGAAGGGACATTCGAAGTCGGAGAACTCGATAAGCGTGACGGGAGCGTCGTCAGGCCCGAAGGTAGGAGCGCCCTCCAAATCGAACTCGGCCCGTGCCGGCTCCACGAAGTACTCGATCTCGTGCTCTGACCCCAGCTGCGACACGAGAGCCGTCACCAGCTGCTGGCGCTCGACATCCTCCAGGTATTGCCGGATCTGCGGGGCCACCGCTTCCAGCGGCTGGCCCTGAAGCCGCGAGCTGTTCCGAAGGTACCAGTCCTCGATCTCCGCCTCCGAGACCTCGACCCTCCCCTCCGTCTCGGTAGCCACGATCTCCTCGAGGCTCACGCCTCGCGCCGCCGCGGCCTCTGTCAGCAGACGGTCCTGGATCACCTCTTCGACGGCGGCCTCCAGCACCTGCGACCGCTGCGAGCGGTACTGGTATTCCATCCTGGAGATTTGATCGCGTACCTGCTCATCCAGGTCGGCCAGGGTGATTTCCCTTCCGTCTATGGATGCCAGCACCTCGGCCGCCGCATCTCCCTCTCCGGAGCCCGGACCGGCGGAGGCCGCAGCCGAGCCGCCGCCATCCTGGCTCGTGCCGCAGGCCGCGATCATCAGGGCAGCCGCCGCCGCCATCCACCTGGACCGATCCATGCCCGGCCTCGGAATATTCTTCATCTTCGTTTCCCTGATTATTCGAGCTCCAACCGTGCTCGGCTCATCCTCGCTCTCGATCTCGCCCTGCGTCTCAGTTCGGAAAGGTCAACCCCACCGAGAACATCAAGTTTCGATTCTTCATGCTGATGATCTCGCTTTCCGCAATATCCTTGAAGCCCCACTCATACGAAATGTCGATCGTCAGGCTTGTGGCCTTGATGCCGATGCCGACCAGAAACCCGATGTCGGTGCTCTTCACCTGGCCCGGGAGACAGTCCAACTCCACCTCGTCGAGCTCATCGAAGACCTTTCTCTTGCAGGATGTCTGGAAGCTGAACGTGGGGCCGAAGAAGACCCGGGGCGACGTGACCGCCATCGGGGTCTGCGCCATGAGGAGAAGAGGAAACTCCCAGTAGGAGAAGCTCCACTCCTCGTCGAAGGGAACCTCGCTCTCGGGATTCCGCTTGAAGCCCTTCTTCGTGTAGAGCCCCTGGACCTCGATGCCCCAGGTCGGAGAGCCGACGTACAACGTGCCACCGACGTGAAACCCGCCCTTCGACTTCGTGTCGACCTTGTCATCGTCCACGTTCAGGCTGACGTTGGACGAGTTATACCCGCCCTTGATGCCGCCTCGGACCTGGCCCATCGCTGCCGTGGCAAGACCGATCAGCAGTCCCGTGGCGAGTATCAGGCCGCGCGCAGCCGTCAACGTTCGTCGCATCGGACCTCCGAGTCCGCGAGGGGTTGGGGCCGGTTGAGCCTGTGCATCCGGTCAGTGATCGGGAGCACGTGATCGACCCTCGGACACGAATGACGTTAACCGGTTCCGAGGGCGCTCGAAACGTCGATGGGCCCCTTCGAGGGCGGACTGGCGCGCGAGCCTGTTGTTCTTCGGCGGCTAAAGCGCCAAATTCTCGCCGCAATCGAGCAGCTACCGCCCCGCCCAACGGAAGGAAAGGAAGTTATCTATGCGACGCTTCACCGTTCTGGCAGCCCTGCTGGTGGCTGCCACTTTGACCCTCGCTCCAAGTCCGGTGCTCGCGCAGGACGACGACGAGGAGGAACCGGACTTCAACTACATCACGGTCACGCACATCCATATGCCGGCTACCGCGGACCGCGAGAAGGCGATGGAGTGGATCGACCAGGTGATGGCACCCGGCGCCAGGGTGAATCCGAACATCCTCTGGTACCGGGTCGCCACGCACAACTGGGGCGCGAACTCCAAGGACGTCGTGATCATGGCCGAGTACGATGAATGGGCGGATATCGAGGCGGACTGTCCGGCATGCGACGCGTGGTTCGAGGAGAACCAGCCGGAAGAGGACACGCCCGAGCGGGAGGAATGGGACGCGATGGCCGAGATGTTCTTCAAGTACTTCAGCGGCCACAAGGACGAGATCTACGCCACGAACATGAACCGGGCGAAGAACTAGTCCCGGCTCGAAATCCTGGATCGGGTCGGTGTGCCGCCTCCTTTGGGCGGGGCCAGGCGCGCCGACCGATTCACTCCCTAACCTGCCCGCCTCATCGCCGTTCGCTGCAATCTTAGCAGCTCGCTGATCCCGACCTCCGCCAGGTCCAACATCTCGGCCAGCCCATCGCGCCGAAACGGCGTGCCCTCGGCGGTGCCCTGCACCTCCACCATCCGCCCATCCTCGAGCGAGACGACATTGAGATCCACGTCGGCCGTCGAGTCTTCGGCGTAATCCAGATCCAGGCACGGATCTCCGCCGACGATCCCGACGCTGGTTGCGGCGACCAGCTGCTCTAGCGGGCTCGACTCAAGGTCGCCGGCCTGCACGAGGCCATCCAAGGCCTCCCAGAGCGCGAGGCAGGCTCCGGTGATCGAAGCAGTGCGCGTACCGCCGTCGGCACTCAGCACATCGCAGTCGATCGTCACGGTCCGCTCACCCAGACGAGCCAGGTCGGTGGCGGCCCTGAGGGACCGGCCTATGAGCCGCTGAATCTCCTGGGTTCGGCCCCGGGCCCCGGTCCGCTCGCGCCGGGTACGCTCGGGCGTCGCCCGGGGGATCATCGCGTACTCGCCGGTGACCCAACCACCTCTTCCCTCACGCCACGGAGGGACGCCATCCTCCACCGTCGCGGTGCAGAGGACGCGCGTGGCTCCGGTGGAGATGATGCAGGACCCTTCCGCGAAGGGTGCCGCGCCGAGCTCGAGGGTAACGGGGCGGAGCTCGTCGGACCGGCGGCCCGAGGGACGGGGACGACCTGAAGGGAGATTCGCGTTCATGGTACCAAGATGCTCATTGGAGCACCCCGGGTCGAGCGCCGTTCCCCGTCGAATCGAGGCGACTTAGGCGACCGGGACCTCGCTCATCAGAGCGAGAAGATTGCCTTCCGAGTCGCGGAGGAACGCGAGCCACAGCTCGGACTCCTCCGTCCTGTGCACCGCGAAGGGCTCCCGCTCGAAGGAGGCTCCCCCGGCCAGAAGGCCCTGATGAGCGACGTCGATGTCATCGACCCGGTAGTAGAGGATCGAGGCGGGATGGTCCGACCCCTTCTCCTCGGGCACGCCGAGCAGCAGGCGCACCCCACCGCAATCGAAGAACGCCATCTGTGGAGGCGCGCTGAACAGATACTCCAGACCCAGCACGTCGCGGTAGAACTCGATCGCCCGCTCCAAGTCGTGGACGTTGATCGCCACCTGTCCGATCGCTCTCAGCTTGAAGGAAGATCCGTCGCTCATCGCCTTCTCCTGCTTCTCGGGCCCCTCGGCTCGGGTGCTCTGCGAAGCGCACGTTGACCTGGTCCGGCCCGAAAGATATCTTGCCTCCACAATTATTAGCTTAGCTAACGAAATGAATACGACCTCGCACACCGTTTCGTCAAGTCGCCGTCGATCCGACCGGGGCCCGGCCGGCGTGGGACGTCCTTGAGCGCAACGGACCGCCAGGTCGCCGACCGTCTCCACTCGGCCGCGATTCACCTTCTCCGGCACGTGCGGACGGTGGACTCGAAGAGCGGTCTGACCGCTTCGCGCCTTTCCGCCCTCTCCGTCATCGTCTTCGGAGGCCCGATCTCGATCTCCGAGCTCGCCGAGGCCGAGCAGGTGCGTCCGCCCACCATCTCTCGCCTGGTCAAGGAGTTGGAGTGGGAGGGATTGGTCAGCCGGCAGCGGGACACCCGGGACCGCCGGGTCATACGGATCCGGGCCACATCAAAGGGCAAGCGGCTGCTTTTCGAGGGCCGCGAACGCAGGGTGGCGAAGCTCGCGGAGCGCGTGGCCGGGCTCTCGCCGGACGAGCGCGAGAGGCTGGCGGAGGCCGCCGCAACGCTGGAGCGCTTCAGCCTGCCCGCGGACCATCCCCTGTCATGACGCTGCGACCGCCCGCGTTGCTCTGGCTGCTCGCCCTGGCCGCCTGTGGATCGCCCGGCGAGCATGGGGAGGATGTCGGGGCGACCGACCGCGGGGACCCGACCGCAAGGGCGGAGACCCCCCGCATCGTCCTGGTGACCCACGGGCAGTCGGCCGATCCCTTCTGGTCCGTCGTGGCGACCGGGGCTCGAGATGCGGGAGCCGAACTGGGACTCCGGGTCGAGTACCAGGCTCCCGGCACCTTCGACATGGTCGAGATGAGCCAGCTCATCGATGCGGTGGTGGCCTCCCGCCCGGCGGGCCTGGCCGTCTCGATTCCCGACGGCGACGCTCTCGCTCCATCGATTCGGGCGGCCTCCGCTGCCGGCATCGCCATCCTCTCGATCAACTCGGGGGCGCGTGTCTTCCGCGACCTGGGCCTGAGGGCACACATCGGCCAACCCGAGCGGGACGCCGGTTTCGCGACGGGACGGCGGATGGCCGGAGCCGGCGTGACCCGCGCGCTGTGCGTGAACCACGAGGTGGGGAACATCGCCCTGGACAGTCGCTGCGCCGGGCTGGAGGATGGCCTTCGCGATGCGGGTGGCAGCGTGCTGGTGCTTGCCGTCGACCTGGCCGACCCCGAAGACGCCCAGCAGAGGATCAGGGGCGCACTGGCGCGCGAGCCCGGCATCGACGGTGTTCTGACGCTCGGGTCCGCCGGCGCCGTCCCGGCCCTGGCGGCCCTGGCGATGCTACGGGCATCCGGTGGGCTCGACACGACGCTCGAGCTCGCCACCTTCGACCTCTCTCTGCCCGTTCTGGAGGCGATCCGGGAAGGCGAGATGAGCTTCGCGATCGATCAGCAGCCGTATCTGCAGGGGTATCTGGCCGTCGTCCTTCTTCACAAGGCCGTCCAGATCGGAGCGCTTCCCGACGGCGTGATCCGAACCGGGCCTGCCTTCGTGACCGGCGATAACGCTGCCGAGGTCATCCGGCTCGTCGGACGGGGAGTGCGGTAGGGATGGGGGCCGCGAGGTCTCCCCGCGTGAGGCGCCTTCTCGCCCGGCCCGAGCTGGCGGCCGCGCTGGGGGCGGCGGTCCTCTGGATCTTCTTCGCGATTCAGGCCGGCGAGCCCTTCCTGAGCCGGGCCGGGACGGCGGCGTACCTGAACGCGGCCGCGCCTCTCGGAATCCTGGCCGTGGCCGTGTCCCTCCTGATGATCGGGGGTGAGTTCGACCTGTCGGTCGGCTCGATCATCGGGGCGTCGGGCATGTCCATCATGCTGCTCACCACCCACTTCGGCTGGCCGCTCTGGCCCGCCTTGGCGGCGACTGTGGGTCTGTGCCTCTCGATCGGTTACCTGAACGGCATCATCGTCGTCTGGACCGGCCTTCCCTCCTTCATCGTCACGCTCGGCATGTTGTTCACCGTTCGCGGGCTCACGATCGCGATCAGCCGCGGGCTCAGCGGCCGGACGCAGCTGGGCGGCCTCGACGGCTCGACGGGTTACGAGGCGGCGAGGTTCCTGTTCGCCAGCAGCCCGCTGCCGCACTTCCGCGTCTCAGTGATCTGGTGGATCGGCCTCACGGCCGCCGCGACGTGGGCCCTCAACCGAACGCGCTACGGCAACTGGATCTTCGGCGCCGGCGGACATGCGGAAACGGCGCGGAACCTGGGAGTTCCCGTAAACCGGGTGAAGATCAGGCTGTTCATGACCACGGCCGCCGCGGCCTGTCTCGTCGGAATCATCCAGGCGGTGCAGTTCAACGGAGCGGATACGCTCCGCGGCACCCTGCAGGAGTTCTGGGCGATCACCGCGGTCGTCATCGGCGGGACCCTCCTCAGGGGCGGCTACGGGTCGGCCGTAGGCGCTGCGCTCGGCGCCCTCATCTTCGGTCTCGTCCGGCAAGGCATCGTGATGATCGGCGTCAACGCTGACTGGTTCCAGGTCGCGCTCGGAACCCTTCTGATCGCCGCGGTTCTGTTCAACAACCAGGTTCGGCGCCTGGTCGAGCAGCGGCGTTGAGGGAGCGGGAAGCAGCGGGATGAGTCGCGATCCTCGGCTGGCGGTGCGGGAGATCAGCAAGACGTTCGGTTCAGTTCGCGCCCTAGATGCCGTCTCGCTCGACGTGCGGGCCGGCGAGGTGACCTGCCTTCTGGGCGACAACGGAGCCGGGAAAACGACGCTCATCAAGATCCTGTCGGGCGTCTACGGACCGACGGACGGGGAGATTCTCCTGGACGGCACGAGCTTGCAGCTGAGCTCCCCGCGCGAAGCGCTCGCCCGGGGCATCACGACCGTCTACCAGGACCTGGCCATCGCGCCTCTGATGAGCGTGTGGCGGAATTTCTTCCTCGGCTCCGAACCGCTGAAGGGGCGAGGCCTCTTCAGGAGGCTGGATCCCAGCCGTTGCGAGCGCATCTCCCGCGAAGAGCTAGCCGGCCTGGGCGTCCAAATACCGGACACCTTCCAGCCGGCCGGGACCCTGTCCGGCGGCGAGCAGCAATCGCTCGCGATCGCGCGTGCCCTGCACCGCGGGGGTCGTCTTCTCGTTCTCGACGAGCCGACGGCCGCCCTCGGTGTCCGGCAGACGAAGGCCCTGCTGCGCACGATCCTGGAGGTGAGCCAGGAGGACGTCGGCGTTATCCTCGTCACCCACAATCCCCATCATGCCTTTCCGGTGGGCGACCATTTCGTCGTGCTTCGGCGGGGGCAGGTGGCCGCCGACCGGGCGAAGGACGAGCTGTCGCAGGAGACGCTCGTCCAGCTCATGGCCGGAGAGATCTAGCAGCCGGGCCTGGCGGCCCGGCTGTCTCGGACAGGCTCCTAGAAGTCGGGCTCGTCCGCCGTCGGCCCGTACGTCTGAGGCACCGGCACATCGAGCAGACGCAGGAATACCGTGAGCTGGCCGCGGTGGTGGATTACGTGGTTGAGAACGAAGCTCCGAACGACACCGACCTTCGGTATGGCGAACAGGGTCTTGCCGCCGCTCTTGAGCGTCCAGTCCTCGAAGAAAGTAGCGTCGCCCGTCGACGCGATCTTCTCTCGTGCGTCCGCCGAGTTCTTGTCGAACAGCTCGAGGATCTCCGCTGTGGTGGCGGGCTTGGGCGATTCCCACCCCTCTCCATCGGGTGGGTTCACGTCGAACTCATCCTGATCGAGCGACACCGAGGTCCACATCGGCAGCTCCGCGAGGTGCGCGGCGAGCCGGCCGAGTGTCATCGATTTCTCGTGCGGGCTCCATTCGAAGCGATCGTCGGGGACGCGTTCCAGGACTTTTCGCGTGGAGGCCATCTCCTGGTCGAATTCGGGCAACAACGCCTGAGCGATCGACATCACGTTCCTCCCTTGCTTACCAGCGCCATGGGACTCCGGCGCGATTCCTCCCCATGAACATCCCGTCCGAACTTATAAGGCAGGCTACCCGATCACGATCCCCTTCATGCCGCTTGCCAGCGCCCCGACCAGAAACTCGAAGAAGACGATGTCCTTGTCGGCGCAGGTGTACTTGATCGTACCCTCGCGCGGCTTGTCGTCCGGCTTCCCGGGATTGTTCGACCGAACCACCAGGTTTCCGAAGAAACCGGCCACGGAGTGCCAGGGCATCTCCTTGCCGGTGTTTCTGTCGAAGATTCGGAAGTCGAAGTCCCGGTACCGCATGTAGATGCGCCCGCTGGCCTGCCCCCGCCGGGATACCTTGTTGAGATAGAGGCTGTCGAGCCGGCCCTTCTTGACCTCCACGCCGACGACGTTCCTCGCGAACTGGTTGAACGTCGACATGTCCATGGGCCCCACGGAGGCCTCGAGGCTGAAGTCCAGGGTCGGCGAGAGCAGCGGATAGGCGAGCCTCGCCTGCACGTTTCCCTCGCCGAACAGCTTGCCGCTGACATCCACGACGACCGGTGTTTCCTGCGTCATCTTCTCACGATCATTCGTCACGTTGACGACGACGCCGTTCAGCGTCTCGAAGGTCAGCTCTCCGGGGCGGGCCGCGCCCTTGGCCAGCTCCGAGTAGCGGATGTTGGCGTCCACGAGCCGGACCGTGTCGATCGTCATCGGGACCTCGATGTCCGCGAAGCCGTTGTGATAACGGCAGGCACGGGCCCGCGGCCCCCACGCGAGATTGATGTCGGCGTACACGTCCAGGTCGAGAGAGTCGACTTCGATGGAGCGGATGTAGAGGGCGTCCTCGGCAAAGTACTTGTAGAAGTCGAGGCCTCGGATGAGGATCGGTCCGGCGGTCACGTTGAGTCGGTCCGCCCGCTCTTTCAGGCGCGCGAAGAACGGGCCGGCCTCGAGCGTGGGGATGAGTTTGAACTCCCGGATGTCGACCAGCGACTCCTCGCTGTCCGCTCGCAGTCCGGCGGCACGAATCACGTACAGGCTGTCTTCGACCAGGTGGCTGGCCGAGTCGAAGGCGATCTTGACCCGGGAGTTCGCCAGCGCACGGGCGGGATTCGCGGCCGTGACCACGTCGATCGTGATATTGGTAAGCTCGAGATCCAGTCCGTGGAGCGACGAGAGCGCGGTGCCGAGGCTCGTTTCCTGGATCAGAGAGACGGAAGCGTCATCGATCCGGATTCGCTCGAGAGTCGCCGGCGGCGCCTCGAAGCCTCCCGTTGCGTCCGCGTCTCCCGCCCCTGGGGCGGCGTCCGCCTCCACGGCACCCGGCGGCTCCTCATCCCCCGGAGCGGCGAAGTGAAGCTCGGCCTCCGGCCGGTCGATCTCTATCGACGAGATGAAGATCCCTTTGCCGCGAATCAGCGAGATGAAATGAATCCCGGAGACCTTGAAGGAACGCACGCTGGCGCTTCGGATCAGCGCAGGCTCCGCGGCATCCTCGGCCGCCGCGGCGGTGTCGAGAGCCACCGTCAGTCCGCGCACGGTCAGACCGCTCAGCCAGGGAGAGAGGCGGACCGCATCGACTGCGACCGCGTATCGGTCGGCGTCCTCTCCACCGACCGCCGTCGCTACGGCTTCCGGCAAGAGCTTGCGGAGCTGTCGATTGGCGATGACGTGGAGGCCGATGTAGCCTACGATCGCCAGGACTACTCCGACGGCGGCGATCAGGACCCAGCGTTTTTTCCTGCCGCCCGACATTGGCTCTTTCATGAAGACCTCCGGATGCGCGACTAGGTGGAAGGATTGTCCTGGAGCTGGATTTACGGAGGCGCGGCCGCAGAGGAAAGGCGGATATCCTGCGAACCAAAGACCGCATGCGGCCTCCACGACTCATCCTCGCCTCCAGATCGCCTCGGCGTCGGCAGCTGCTCCAGCAACTCGGCCTCGCTTTCGAGGTCCGGCCCTCCGATGTCGACGAGCGGCTCCTGGCCGGGGAGGGGCCGGGGGAGGCCGCCAAGCGCCTCGCGCGAACGAAGGCCGAGCACGGGGCCGAGGCGGGATGCCTGGCCCTCGGCTGCGACACCCTGGTGGCGCATGGGGATGCCGTCCTCGGAAAACCGGGCTCCGCCAGAGGGGCCGTGGCGATGCTCGAGCGGCTCTCAGGGGAGGAGCACACCGTGTACACGGGGATCGCGCTCGCCTCACCCGACCGGGTGGAGAGCGCCGTGGAGGCCACCCGGGTGTGGTTCCGGCGTCTGTCGGCGAGCGAGTGCGCGGAGTACGCCGCCACGGGCGAGCCCCTCGACAAGGCGGGCGCCTACGGCATCCAGGGCTTCGGAGCGGCGATCGTCGACCGCATCGAGGGGGATTACTTCAACGTCATGGGCCTCCCGATACGGCGCCTCCTGCAGCTTCTGGAAGGGTTCGGATGGAGATACGCGTTCGGATCCCTGCGGCCTGCGGGGGGAGCGGCGGACGATTGACCTTGTTGGCGCTGCAACCGGACCGCAGATTGAAGGATTGATGACAGGTGGTTTCGCTTCAGCGGCACGAGAAGGAGTCCGATGACAGAGCAGAACGGCGAGCGAGTCAGAGTTGTCCTCCAGTGGCTACAGATCTTGGACAACCTGGAGCCGGCCTTCAAGGAGAAGGGCGAATTTCGCTTTCGCTCCAAGGTCTGGGGTGACCGGAAGAACGGCACGAAGGTGATCCAGCAGACCCAGTTCCCCGAGAAGGGCTACTGGTCCATCTCCGATCACCCTGCGTGGAACAAGAAGGACAACCTCGACCGAGTAGTCTTCGAGGGCGAGATCGACGACCATCTCGTCGTCGAGTTCTTCGGCGAGGAGCTCGACACGTTTAGCGCCAACGACGAGCTCGACCACTATCAGCGAGAGTTCAGGGGTTCGGTCGAGGAGATGATCGGACGCTACGCGCCGGGAGAGGACGTGCCCGAAGACACTCCCGAGGACGATCCGGAGAGCATGTCAAACTGGCGGATCTGCTACTACGTCGAGCGGGCCTGACCAGGCCCGCCCTCATTTCGAAGGCTTAGTTGCCGGCCTCCGGGACTGATTCCGGGGGCTGCGTCGCGCCGTGCGTCGCCGGTAGCGCGGTGGGTTCCGGCAGAATGTCCTTGAACGCCTCCCCGTAGATCTCCCAGATCGTCACGAACAGCGCCGCAACGATCGGACCCACGACGATCCCCACGGCGCCGAAGAGCGTGAGTCCTCCGAGCGTACCGAGGAGGATCAGCAGGTCGGGCATCTGTGTGTCCCTGCCCACCAGTCGCGGCCTCAGCAGGTTGTCCACCGTGCCCGCCACCAGCGCGCACCACAACGCCAGGCCGATCGCGGCCCCCGTGTGGCCGATGACGAGCAGATAGACCGTCGCCGGCACCCAGATCAGGGCGATCCCAACTCCAGGAAGGATCGAGAGCACGGCCATGACCGTCGCCCAGAAGGCAGCCGCCGGGATGCCGGCGACTGCAAATGCACCTCCCGCCAGTGCCCCCTGCACGACCCCGATCACGAGCGTGCCTTTGATCGTCGCCCGCGTCACGGACACGAACTTCTGCACCAGTCGATCCTCCGACTCGGCGGAGAGCGGCATATAGTAGAGGATCCGCCTCAGAAGCCGCGGCCCGTCCTTCAGGAAGAAGAACATCGAATACAGCATGACGAACAGCATGAAGAAGAAGACCACCGTCCCGCGTGTGGCCGAGGCCAGCTTGGCGACGACGAATGCGCCCACGTGCTCGGTCAGCTGGCCCACCTTCTCTTTGATCTGGTCGCCGTACGGGGTCAGCGCATCGGCGAACGGAAGCCGGTCCATGAGGCGGTCTAGCTCGTCGGGGCGGGCGGACTGTTGCTGAAGCCAGGGCCCGACCGCCTGGGTGACCTCCAGCGCCTGTGCGGTCACGATCCCCAGGAAGCCGGAGAGCGGCAGGAGAAGGGCGAATACGAAGATCAGGATCGTGGCGATGCAGGCGAGGGCTTCGCGGCCCCTGAGCCAGCCCAAGAGGCGCTTGTAGAGCCCGTACAGGAGGCCGCTGAAGATGGCGGCCAGGAACAACGCCATCAGGAACGAGCGCACCATGGAGAAGAAGAGAAGCGAGATCGCGACGACCAGAAGAATAAGGAACGTCGCCTGGAAGCGTGCGGCGTTGATTCCGCTGCTTTCCATCAGCTGTACTCCGAGTGATCCGAAGTATCTCTGAATCCCTCTCCCGTCGGCTCCTCCACCGTCGCGAGCCCGCACGACTCCAGCTGGTCGCCTGCCCCGTCCAGCTGCCACATGAAGAAGACGGGACGCTCGGTCTGGACGATGTGGTACATGTCCCGGAAGAGCGCGTCAGGCAGCGTGGCCACGATGACGTCCCCGGCGACGCGCCCCACGTTCTTCGTCGTCGACTCGAAGTAGACCTTCACGCCCGCGCTCCCCGGGCCCGTCTCGCCCGCCTCCGGCTCCAGAAACAGGTAGCGTGTGTCTCTGTTCGCACCCTTGTGAGCAGCGCCAACACGGTACGATGCGATCTTCAGGATGGGCATTCTTCTCCTCCGCTTCTCGGGCTTGGTTGTCCGTCTCGGGCTTCGTGGTCCGTCTCGTGCGCTTCACGTTGTACTGCCGACGGCGGGCAGACAAGGCAACGCGGAGGGTCGTGCTGTCAGCTCTTCGGTTCGCCCGGTCTTCCGGTGAAAAGGAGCCCCGACCAGGTCGAATCGATCGCGATGATCTTGTAGTCGACGAGGCCGGCCGCCTCCGCGGCGCGGCGGACGGTCTGCTGCGTGAGATCGCTCTCGACGCCGGAGGACTTCTTCGGCCAGGCGATCCATACCGGCGAACCCGCCGCCCGCGAGGCGATCCGATCCATCCGGCGGCGCATCGCCTTCTGAGAGCGGGCGAACCATACGACAACGTCTGATCTCCCGCGAAGCCCGTGGCGCAGGACCACGCCCGTCGGAAGGGCGCCCACCTTCGCCGCGAAGCCCTCGGGTGCGTCGACCAGGCTCACGACCGTCCCCTCAGTGATTCCCAGCTTCTTCGTGAGCGAGACGCCGGCGTAGCCCGCCATGCGGGACGCCGGCACGACGGGGTCCGGCGGCGGCTTCGTGATCGCCTGCCGAAGGGCCGGGCCGATGTCGGACCAGGTCGTATAAGCGGCGTCCGGAAGCAGGTCGCGCACCCGCTCCACCTTGTCCGCCTCCCCTTCCACGAAGACGAGCGGGATGTGGCGGGTGGACCGGCGATGTCGAACCTCGAGCGCGAGATCGCGTCCACCCGACGGAAGACGGCTCAGATCGATCACGGCGGCGGCAGGTGGATCGGCCGTCAGTTTCTTGAAGAGATCGGGCCCGGGACGTGGCTCCCACTCCACCTCGTAGCCCTCGCCGGCGAGCAGTTCCACGCACAATGCGCCCTCGTCGGCGTTCCAGTGGATGAGCCGGACTCGCTTCGTCTCAAGACTCTCGGACGGCCTGGACATTATCGAATTGCGCGCGTTCGCAGCCGGGTGCAGGTTGGTGCGAACCTAAGACCGCAAACAAGGTTTCGGCGATGATATATCATAGCGCTTTACGATCGGCCGCGGCGCGTCTTTGCGTGGCGTTTCTGGCCCTCTGGGCCGTGGGTCTGACTATCCCCGCCGGGGCCACCGCCCAACAGAGCCTTACCTTCGCCGACGGCGACCAGCTGACAGGCGAGCTGGTGGACGTCGTGGACTCCAACTGGGTCTTCAACTACAAAGGTTCGGATATCACGATCCCGGCGGCCGATATCCAGGCGTTCACCGCCCCCGAGCCGATCGGGATCCGGCTTGCCGACACGACGATCGTGGCCGCGACCGTGCGCCCGGTACCCGACGGGCTCTTGCTGGAGCTGGCGGACGGCACGACCCGCCTCGTCCAGCCGGCTGACTTCGCGGCGGTGGGGGCGGCCGACGATCTGACGGCGCTGGAGCCCATAATCATCGGGCTCTACAGCCCCTTCTTCAAGTTCTGGGAGACGTTGATCGCCATGGGCGGATCGATCCAGAAAGGGAACACGGACGAGACCAACTTCTCCTTCTCCTTCGATCTCGACCGCGAGACCGCGAAGGATCGAATCGACTTCTCCTCCCTGCTCACGACAAGCAAGGAGTTTGACGACGAGGGACAGGAGACCAAGAACGAGCCCAAGCTCATCGTGGGCCTCGGGACCGACATCTTCATCAGCGGCCCTCTGTTCGCGGGCGTCACGATGCGCTGGCAGCACGACCCGAGTAAGGACCTGCAGTTCCGCCAGACCTACTCCGCCGGACTCGGATACCAGTTCGTTCAGAACGACAACACCAACTTCCTGGCCTCGTTGGGAGCGGGTGGCCGGTTCGACAACCTGACGACGACTGAACCGGACCGGAACACGCCGATCCTGGACGTCTCCACCCGGTTCAAACAGCGGGCCGGCCCGGTCAAGTTCGTCGTTCGTGTCTCCTACAACCCTTCCCTTCGGAACTTCAGCGAGTTCGAGCTCATCGACTCGCTGGACATCGGGATCGGGCTCGTCTCAGGCCTCACCTTCAAGTGGACGATACTCCACGAGTTCAACAACCCGCCTCCCTCGGAGGATCCCCAGCACCACGACCTGACGATGACCTTCCAGCTCGGCTGGGCAGCCGGTGGGTAGGTGAGCATGGACTCCGCGGCCGGCGCGTCTGAAGGCGAGGCCGGAGGAGCGCGCAAGCTCCCTCCGACCGCCTACGAGCTCAAGGAGGGCGAAGAGTACGTCCCGCTCACCTACGGGGAGACGCCGACCGAGTTCACGATCAAGGCGGTCGTGGCGGGCGCGATCCTCGGCATGGTGTTCGGGGCGGCGAACACCTACCTGGGTCTCAAGGCCGGGCTGACGATCAGCACCTCGATCCCGGTGGCGGTCCTCACCGTGGTCGCGTTTCGCCTCTTCACCGCCTTCGGCCTCCGGCACAGCATCCTCGAGAGCAACATGTCGCAAACCGTGGGCTCGGCGAGCTCCTCGGTCGCCTCGGGTGTGCTCTTCACGATTCCGGCCCTGTTCATCTGGGGAATGAGCCCGGCGTGGGCGCAGATCACCCTACTCACGATGGCGGGCGGGCTGCTCGGCGTGCTCGCGATGATTCCGCTCCGGCGCTACCTCATCAAGCGCGAGCACGGGATACTCCCCTACCCCGAGGGGCTGGCGTGCGCCGAGGTCCTCGTCGCGGCGGAAGGCGGCGGCAGCCAGGCGCGCGGCGTGTTCTGGGGCCTCGGCGTGGGGATGCTCTTCAAGCTGATCACGGACGGCTTCAAGTTCGTGGTCGGAACCTTCCAAATCGTCCTCCCGCTCAAGGCGCAGCTGTCGATCAGCGTCTCTCCTCCTCTGATCGGCGTCGGCTATATCCTGGGCATCCGGATCGCCACCATCATGGTCGCCGGGGCAGCGCTCTCGTGGCTGATCATCATCCCGTTCATCAACCTCTGGGGAGCGGGCCTGACGGAGCCGCTCTACCCCGAGACCGAGATGCTCATCCGCGATATGGCCCCGGGCGAAATCTGGCACCGCTACGTGCGCTACATCGGTGCGGGAGCGGTGGCGACCGGCGGGATCATCACGCTCATCAAGTCGATCCCGACGATGGTGGAGTCCTTCCGACTCAGCGTCCGTCATATCTCCACGGGCGTCACCACCGCCGTCGAGAGAATCGATCTGGACCTCTCCTTTCGCACCATCGTGCTCTGGACGATCGGGATCCTCGGGGTGCTCACCCTCGTGCCGGGGATTCTCGGGTACATCGACTCGATTCCGGTCCGGTTCGTCGCCTCGATCCTCATCGCGGTCTTCGCCTTCTTCTTCGTGACGGTCAGCTCGCGAATCGTGGGATTGGTCGGCGTGACCTCGAACCCGACATCGGGGATGACGATCGCCACCCTGCTGGGAACGAGCGCGATCTTCCTCCTCTTCGGCTGGACGGACCTGGCCGGCAAGGCGACGGCGCTGATGGTCGGCACGACAGTGTGCATCGCGTCATCGATAGCCGGAGACACCTCCCAGGACCTGAAGACCGGGTTCCTGCTGGGCGCCACGCCCCGATTCCAGCAGATCGGCGAGCTGGTCGGAGTGATGACCTCGGCCGGCGTGGTCGCCATCGTCGTGATCCTCCTCAACCAGGGCGTGCCGGGCGGCCTCGGCGGCGCCGAGCTTCCGGCTCCACAGGCCGTGCTCATGAAGCTGGTGATCGACGGGGTGCTGGATCAGAGCCTTCCCTGGGCCCTCATCCTGATCGGAGTCGGGATCGGGCTCGTCGCGAGCCTGTTCAAGATCCCGGTGCTCGCCTTCGCCGTCGGCGTCTACCTTCCGCTCTCGACAATGGCGGCGGTCTTCGTTGGTGGGCTGACTCGACAGTTGCTGACCCGGAATCAGGCTCCCGAGGAAGCCGAACGACGACGCGAAGAAGGGGTGCTATTCGGCTCCGGCCTTGTCGGCGGTGGAGGCCTTACCGGCGTGCTGCTGGCGATCTGGGTAGTGGCACGCGGCGGCAAGCCGATCCGAGGCTTCACTCCCGACTTGCCGTCGTTTGCCGAGCAGGCGCTGGCGCTCCTTACGATCGCCGCTCTCGTGGGACTGCTCGTATGGCACGCGAAGCGGAGGCCCGCGGCCTAGGCAGCTCTCCGCGACGGAGGATCAGCTGACGTCGAGGGCGATGATCGTCAGGATGAAGAAGGCCGCGAGCAGCGCTGCGACCAGTAAGGCGGGGATGATCGAGGGACGCATTGCAAACCTCTGCTTCTTGCCTAAGCTGGCTCTCGTTGACGGCGCGCTCCAGCGAGCGCCATACGCTACCGTATTGTGACAGGCTGAGTGGTAGCCGTCAATAGCCGAGACGCCTGAGGTCGGCTCGGGCGGCCGGCCGGGTCAGATCTCCTGGCCGGCGAGATAAAGCCAGGTCTCGAGCACGGTGTCGGGATTGAGCGACATGCTCTCGATCCCCTCACTCAGGAGCCACTCCGCCAGGTCGGGGTGGTCGGAGGGGCCCTGGCCGCATATGCCGATGTACTTGCCGGCCTTCCTGCAGGCCGTAATGGCCTTCGAGATCATCGCCTTCACCGCGTCGTCCCGCTCGTCGAAGATGCCCGCGATGATCGCGGAATCGCGGTCCAGACCGAGAGTCAGCTGCGTGAGGTCGTTCGACCCGATCGACATCCCGTCGAAGTGCTCCAGGAAAGCGTCGGCGAGGATCGCGTTCGAGGGGACCTCGCACATCATGATCACCATGAGGTCTTTGACGCCGCGCTCGAGGCCGTTCTCGGCCAGCAGCTCCACGACCTGCCGGCCTTCATCGACGGTGCGGACGAAAGGCACCATCACCCATACGTTCGTGAGACCGATGTCGTCCCGCACCAGCTTCAGCGCCCGGCACTCGAGCTCGAAGCAGGGGCGGAAGTTGTCGTCCACGTATCGGGAGGCTCCCCGGAACCCGAGCATCGGGTTCTCCTCGTGCGGTTCGTATCGGTCTCCGCCGATCAGGTTGGCGTACTCGTTCGACTTGAAATCAGACAGTCGCACGATGACCGGCTCAGGGGCGAACGCGGCAGCGATCGTGGCGATCCCTTCGGCGAGCTTCTCGACGTAAAACTCGACGGGATCGGTGTAGCCGCACATCTGAAGGTCGATCGTCTCCTTCAGCTCCTCGGGCAGGTCATCGTATTCCAGCAGCGCCTGCGGGTGAACGCCGATCATCTTGTTGATGATGAACTCGAGGCGTGCGAGGCCGACGCCGCTATGCGGGAGCGCGGCGAAATCGAACGCGCGGTCCGGATTCCCGACGTTCATCATGATCTTGACGGGTATCTCGGGAAGGGCATCCAGCTCGATGAGCGTCGTGTCGTAGTCGAGCAGACCGTCGTACACGAACCCCTCGTCCCCCTCCGCGCAGGAGACGGTGACGTCCCGGCCGCCCTCTATCGTGTCCGTGGCGTCACCACAGCCGACGACAGCCGGAACGCCCAGCTCGCGCGCCACGATCGCGGCGTGACAGGTACGCCCGCCCCGGTTGGTCACAATCGCCGAGGAGATCTTCATCACGGGCTCCCAATCCGGGTCGGTCATGTCGGTCACCAGGACATCCCCACGCCGGACCACGCCGATCTCCGTGACCGATTCCACGACTCGGGCCGGGCCGCTCCCGATCTTGTGGCCGATGCTGCGCCCCCTCGTAATGACGCGGCCGCTCTGCTCGAGTGTGAAACGCTCGATCAGCCGCCCGCTCCGGCTCTGGACGGTCTCGGGCCGCGCCTGGACGATCCGCAGCCGTCCGTCGACGCCGTCCTTCGCCCATTCGATGTCCATCGGACAGCCGTAGTGCCTCTCGATCCTCATGGCCTGCCGGGCGAGCTCCTCGACCTCGGCATCGGAGATGCAGAACCGCTGTCGGTCTTCGGCCGGAACCTCCACGGTGGTCACCGGGGTGGCTTCGCCGTTCTCGCCATAGATCATCTTGAGGGCCTTCGTCCCGAGCGTACGGCGTAGGATCGCACTGCGACCGGCCGCGAGTGAAGGCTTGTAAACATAAAATTCATCGGGATTTACAGAGCCTTGTACGAGTGTCTCGCCGAGCCCGTACCCGGCCGTGATGAAGACCACGTCACGGAAGCCCGAGTCGGTGTCCAGCGTGAACATGACCCCGCTCGAGCCGAGGTCGGCACGTACCATCACCTGGACTCCCACGGAGAGCGCCACCTGCCTGTGGTCGAACCCGTGGTGGGTGCGGTAGGCGATGGCCCGGTCGGTGAACAGGGAGGCGTAGACGGCGTGCACTCCCTCCACGACGGCACCGAGCCCCTGGATGTTGAGCAGCGTGTCCTGCTGCCCGGCGAAGGAGGCCTCGGGAAGGTCTTCGGCCGTCGCCGAGGACCGAACGGCCACCGCTACCTCTTCTCCGTCGCCGAGGGAGGCGTAGGCCGCCTCGATCTCCACTCTCAACGTATCGGGAAACGGAGCCGCCTCGATCCAGCCGCGGATTTCGGCTCCGGTGCTCCGGAGCGCGCCGATGTCTTCCACGTCCAGCCGCTCGAGCGCCCCGTAGATGCGCTCACCCAGGCCGTCGTTGGCCAGAAAACCGCGATAAGCCAGCGCCGTGATCGCGAAACCGCCTGGCACGTCGATCCCTTCCTCTGAGAGCGCGCTGATCATCTCTCCGAGAGAGGCGTTCTTGCCTCCGACCGTTTCGACGTCGTCTTTACCGACGGATTCGAAGGGGACGATGTACTCGCTCATCGCCGTTCCCCTTGTTCGGTGTGTATATAGGTTGAAGAATCACCGCTGGGCCGGCGCGCGCCTGGGCCGCCGGCACGCGTCAGCGGATCCCTCGAGGTGTCGCGAAGCTCATGAGCTCACGAACGGTCTTCTTCATCTCCGACCAGACCGGCGTGACGTCGGAAACGCTCGGTAACAGCCTGATGACCCAGTTCGACGGTCTGCAGGCCCAGAGAATCACCCTACCATTCCTGGAAAGCGCCGACAAGGCGCGCGAAGCCGTCCAGACGATCAACGCGATAGCTCGGACCGATGGCCGAAAACCCATCGTCTTCAGCACGCTCGTGCAGGACGAGCTCCGCGACATCCTAACGGAGGCCGACGCCTTCGTCCTCGATTTCTTCGAGACTTTCCTCGAGCCGCTCGAGCGGGAGCTCGGCCTGCCGTCGGCGCACGCCACCGGACGCGCTCACGGGATGGCGGACTCGCAGATCTACGATCGTCGGATCGAGGCGACGAACTTCGCCCTCTCCTGCGATGACGGCAGCCGAATCGAGGACTATTCTCAGGCTGACCTCATCCTCGTAGGCGTGTCCAGATCCGGGAAGACCCCCACCTCACTCTACCTGTCTCTGCAATACGGGATCTTCGTTGCCAACTTCCCGCTGACGGAGGACGAGTTCGAGGGAGAGGGCCTGACCTCCGCCCTGACGGCGTACCGGGACAAGCTGTTCGGGCTCACGATCACGCCGCGTCGGCTCGAGCAGCTCCGAGAGGCGAGGCGGGCGGGAAGCCGCTACGCCTCGCCGCAGCAGGTCGGCTACGAGCTCCGGCAGGCCGATGCGCTCTTCGACCGGTACGGGATTCCACACCTGGATACGACGGCCCGCTCGGTGGAGGAGATCGCGAGCTGGATCCTGAGGGAGACGGGCCTCAAGCGACCGGCGGCCTCGTAGCTGCGCGCGGAAGCCCGCTGCTCAAGTCGTTGCAACCTCAGCCCCGTTCGAACCGTCCATACGGGTAACCGCCGGCCGCGGGCCGCGGGAACAAAGCCAACGAAGGGAAGGCGCGTGGAGTCATTTCTGAAGGATTTACGGTTCTCGATTCGCACCCTGCTCAAACGGCCGGGATTCGCCATCGTGGCCGCGCTGACCATCGCGCTGGGAATCGCGGCGAACACGGCGATCTTCAGCGTGGCCAACGCTGTGCTTCTCGAGCCCCTGCCGGTGGACGATCCCGATGATCTCGTCGTTCCCGACGTTATCGCCCCTTCCGGCTTCTCGATCTCGCTCTCCATCCCGAATTTCCGGGACTGGAGCCAGAGAACACGCACCTTCGAGTCCTGGGGTGCTAACGCTGGACGCTGGCGTACGCTCACGGGGGGCGATCGTCCGGAGGTGATCCGCATCCGGCTGGTGCTCGGCGACTTCTTCCGGACGCTGGGAGTCTCGGCGGCACTCGGGCGGACGTTCACGGGGGATGAGACGTGGGAGGGCGCAGAGCCGGTCGCCGTCGTGACCCATCGCTTCTGGGAGGGGCGCCTCGGCTCCGACCCGAACGTCATCGGAACTTCCATCACGCTGGATGGGCAGCCGTATGCGATCATCGGCGTGATGGCGCCCGAGTTCGTGTTTCCCAGCGCCGACACGGAAGTGTTTCTTCCGATGGGATTCTTCTCCGACCAGATGTGCTGGGAGGAGCGCGGCTGCTCCCAGGGCTCCTGGGCGATCGCCCGACTCGCCGCTGGCTCGACGATCGAGATGGCTCAGGAGGAGATGGATCGCGTGACCCGCGAGATCACCGAAGAAGAGGGTGATCAGCAGGCGGTGGCGCGCCTCGAGACGCTCGAGCAGGCCTACGTGGGGGACGTCCGCACGCAGATCTGGATCCTGATGGGTGCCGTCGTCTTCGTGCTCCTCATCGCCTGTGCGAACGTGGCGTCGCTCCTGCTAGCCAGGGGCGAGAGCCGGCGACAGGAGATGGCGTTACGGATGGCGATCGGAGCCGGACGGGGGCGGATCGTCCGTCAGCTGCTGACCGAGAGCACGGTGCTTGCGCTCGCCGGCGGCTTTCTGGGCGTGATCCTGGCGTTCCTCGCAGTCCGGCTCATGATCCCGAGGCTCCCGGATGCGATCCCGTCGGTGATGGCCGAGCGGATCGGCTTGGATATGGACGTTCTTCTCTTCACCCTCGGAATCGCGCTCCTGACCGGGCTTCTCTTCGGCCTGGCGCCCGCGTTGCGGGGATCGCGCCACGATCTGGGCCAGGAGCTCAAGGAGGGAGGACGTGGCGGGACGGCCGGGAAAGGCCGTCAGCGGCTGCGCTCGGCGCTGGTGATCGGCGAGGTGGCGCTGGCTCTCGTCCTCCTGATCGGCGCCGGGCTGATGATCCAGAGCCTCACGGAGCTCCAGCGAGTGGACACGGGATTCGTCGACGCGAACGTCTTCACCGCTCGCATCTCGCTCCCTGTGTCGGAATACACCGAGAAGGAACAGGCCTGGGCCTTCTTCGACCAGCTACACGAGAGACTGGTCGCGCTGCCGGACGCCGAAGCCGTCTCGCTATCCAACATCGTTCCCCTGCAAGGCAATTCGTGGGAGCAGATCATCGTGCCCGAGGGGGTGCCCTTCGATCAGGAGCACTGGGAGTCGGTCTTGTTCCACATGGTCAAGCCCGACCACTTCGAGGCGCTCGGCATCGAGCTGGTGAGGGGAGGCGCGTTCACGGAGGCGGACCGCGACGATAGCCCGCAGGTGTGCGTGATCGACGAGACGATGGCCGAGAAGTTCTGGCCGGGCGAGGACCCGATCGGGAAGCGTGTCGCGTTCGAGATCACGGAGGACTCCGATTTCGACAACCCGGTCCCCATCTACCGAACGGTCGTCGGCGTCGCCCGCAACGTCCGCCACTACGAGCTCGAGAATCCTTCGCGAGTCCAGGTCTACGTGCCGTTCAACCAGAGCGGGCGAGCCTGGTCGAACCAGATGTTCGTCCTCGTGAAGACGCGAAGCGACCCGCTCCAGCTGACCCAGCTCGTTCGCGAGGAGGTGAGCGCGCTCCACGCCGACGTGCCACTCCACTCCGTGCAGACGCTGCAGGACTACGTTCGAGAAGCGATGGCCGGAACGCGCTCCACCGGTTCCCTTCTGGCTCTCTTCAGCGCCGTAGCCCTCCTGCTCTCAGCCATCGGGATCTTCGGCGTCATGTCGTTCTCCGTGGTCCAACGGGTGCGCGAGATCGGGATTCGGATGGCTCTCGGAGCCAGCTCCTCGGAAGTACTGCGCATGATCTCCCGCCACGGCCTGATCCTGGGCGGACTCGGAATCGGGCTCGGCCTGCTTACGGCTCTGGCGCTCACGCGTCTGCTCGCCGGGCTGCTCTACGAGGTCAACCCGATCGACCCTGCAACCTATGCGGGCTTCGCCGCCTTTCTCCTGGCGATCGCACTGGTGGCGTCCTACCTGCCGGCCAGGCGTGCCACGCGCGTGGATCCGGCGGTCGTGCTGCGAGAGGAGTAAGGCTCTGGGCGTGTCGGGCGCCGATCCGAGCCGGGGTTGGCGAATAAGACGGGTCGAGCACGGCGGAGAGGGAGGTCAAAGGAGGGGATCGGAAGACCCGCACGAGCCCGGAGCGATTAGCAGTCCCCCAAGACGCTTCACCGTCGACCGCACGGGCTTCCGTCCCTCATGCCAACCATACGTCACCGTACGGACCGCGTCAAGTGGGCGATTTTCCGCTACTCGTCGATGAACTGGATCTCGCGCATGAGCTTGGAGCTCACGATATCTCGGATCTGGGGGTAAACGGTACTGGTGATGCGGTCCGACTCCTCCTCGCTGATCATCGTCTCGACGGCGTCGCCGATCCGCTGGATCTTGGCGCGCCACTCGGCCGTCGCATCGAACGAAGCCAGATTCGGGTGCTCGGTGGCGAGGAGAAGGTTGTACCCCTTGTCGTTGGTCATGATGGTCTGGAAGACCTTGTAGTCGGTCGTCAAGCCTTCCGCCATCGCCGCCTCCACGCCGGTCACCCAGGTTCGCTTCAGGTTGTTGAGGTACTGCTCACTCATGTTCGGGTGCACCCGGATCAGCGTGACGGCGTAGACCGTCTCCTGGGTCTCCCACGACTCTCCCTCCTGGGCGACTGCCGGGGTCGACAGGCCGGCGAAGAGCGTGAAGACCGGAAGCACTGCGCACAGCTTTCTCATGGACTCCTCCGTTTCGAGCATTTTGGAGTGTCACCTCAAGTGAGGCGCGGAGATCCCAAACGGCGGAGTATAGGAGGTCAAGTCGTTCGCTGACATAGGGTGCGCGCCTGATGTCAAGACGGGGCGGCTCGGCGAGCCACCCCGTCTCCCACCGGGCGAATGGCCCGGCGGCTGGCGAACGATCCGACGGCTAGTCGTGTCCTCCCACGATGAACGTGACCTTCGCGTTCAGCCGGTAACGCACGATGCGATTCCCCTCGACGACGGCCGTCATGTTCTCCACCCAGATGCTCTTGATGTTGTCGACCGACTTCGCCGCCTCCGTCAACGCGTTCTGGACCGCATCATCCCAGCTCTCGTCCGATTCCGAGATGACCTCGATCACCTTCGCGATCGATGACATGAGTTTCCTCCTTTTGCACGCTTCTTGGGACCATCACCTGCAGCTTATCTGCAAGCCACCTGCAAGCTACAAGTGAGCGTAGCGAACGTGCAAAGCGAGGAAGTGTGCCCTCGGCCGCTGCCGACGAGGCTAGCGACGTAGCTACCGACGAGGTCTGGCGCGAGCTCCATCCCGCTCTAAGGTGGAGCAGTTGATCTTCCACGCTCCGGCTGCCGCCGTCCCCTGCGCGGAGTCGGCTCGGAGGGAGCGGGCTCGTCCGATCAAGCTGTCGCCGTCGGCGAAAAGCGCGACCCCGACCCGGGTGGCGCCTACCGCCCAAACGAGCCAGAGCGTGTCCGCACGAACGAACCAGCGGAGGGATCGGGCAAGCCTCTCGTCGTGGCCACCGGAAAGCGGCGCGGCGCGGCGCGTACCGTATGCTCGCCCCCACTCATCCAGAGAATCCGGTAGCAACATGACGCGGCTCGGCGCGGTCAGGAGGGCTCGGGAGGCGGAGTCCGAGTTCGCCGCGTACCGGCTGAAGCTCCATGGATCCACCTCGAGTTCGTAGCAGCCGATGTAGTCCCAGCGACGAAGATCGGGCGGCGTCTGGGTCGCGAGCTCCGCGGGCGGGGCCGGCGCCATGGCCCACTCCAGGAGTCTGAGCACCGTCAGGGCCACGATCAGGGCCAGGAGGCTCCGGACCCAACCGGGCACCCGACGCCGAAGAGCGCTCATGCCGCCGTCATCGGGATAGCCTGCAGGAGCGACCTCGAATACCTTGTCGGTGTCCTATCCGCTCCAGAACAAAGCGTTGACTGGATTGAAAGGATGAGTGTCTTGTCCTCCGTACCGGAAGGTTTTTCCTATTCCCCAGAGGCGGAGCCCCACAAGGCCCGAACGCAGGCCATTCTCCGCGAGCACCCTGACGTTCGTAAGCTCATTGGGAGGAACCCCTACAGCTTTCTGGCGATCGTCGCGCTGGTGGCTCTTCAAGTCGCCGCGGCCGCCTGGATCGTCGGCAAGCCGTGGTGGGTCTTCCTCCTCGTCGCCTACACGGTAGGAGCCGTCGCGAACCACGCCTTGTTCGTGCAAATCCACGAGTGCTGCCACAACCTCATCTTCAAGAAGCGGATTCTCAACACGTTGGCGGGCTGCCTGGCCAACATCCCGAGCGCATTCCCGACCTCCGTGTCCTTCCAGCGCTACCACCTGAAGCACCACTCCTATCAGGGCGTCTACGAGCTGGATGCCGACATCCCGAGCGAGTGGGAGGCGAGGCTCGTCGGCAATTCGTCGATCCGGAAGGCGCTCTGGCTCGCGCTGTTCCCGATCTTTGCAGCGGTTCACACGATGCGCGTCAAGGAGGTCAAGACCTTTGACCGCTGGATTCTCCTCAACTGGGTCATCGTCTTCGGGGCGGACGTGCTGATCGTGATGGCGTTCGGGTGGACCGCCCTGCTGTATCTCCTCGCCTCGATGTTCTTCGCGGCCGGCCTTCATCCCCTCGGCGCCCGCTGGATCCAGCGGCATTACATGGTGAGCGAGGACCAGGACGCGCAGGAGACCTTCAGCTACTACGGCGGCATGAACCGGTTCGCCTTCAACGTCGGGTACCACAACGAGCACCACGATTTCCCGTCCGTGCCCTGGCACCGGCTGCCGCAGCTCAAGGCGGCGGCAGCAGAGTGGTATGACGGTCTGGACGCGCACCAGTCGTGGACGCGGCTTCTTTTCAGGTACGTCTTCGACCCGAAGATCACCCTCTATGCCCGCATGGTCCGCACGGACCGAGGCGGCGAGAAGGCGTTGGCTAGGCGAGAGGGCGGCGAGCAGGCGTTGGCGAGGCGAGAGGGCGGCGAGGGGATCGGGGAGCACGCAAGGGAAGCCCAGCCGGCGGGAGATATCACCACCTGACGAGCCGAGGAAGGTTGGCGACGCGATCAGACTCGTGGCGACGCCTGGAGCCTGATCAGAACAGACCGTCCCCGTAGAAGTAGAGCCTCCAGACCCCGCCGTCGTTGAGCCCCTTGGCGAGGTCGATCCGAAACAGTCCGTCCAGCAGAGAGACGCCGCCGCCCACCGCCAGCGCGTATCCCTCCGTCGAGAAGCTCTCGCCCGCCCAACCCGCGTCGAAGAAACCGACGAGCCGTATCGCACGTGCCGGGCCGAAGCGATCCACCCGTCCGAGCAGCGCCGCGAACTCGAACCGGCCCATCCAGAAGTCCTCTCCCTGCCGCGCGCCCGCCTCGTACCCACGTAGCGTGTACGGCCCGCCGAGGTAGTAGCGACGCTGCGCCGGCACCGTGCCACCGGCGATCCCGGCGCCGAGCTCGATAGCCGTCCCGAAGCGGTGGCCCAGCGGGAGCACCGCGGCCGTCGAGCCGGCCACGCGCGCGTACTCGAAGTCCCCACCACCCAGCTCGCCCCACCACGTGCCGCTGATCGCCGGGCCGGGAGATTCCGGCGAGCTCCAGACCCGGAGTCGGGTAGATAGACCCACAACATCCCCAGAATCCGCTTGAATCACCGGTTGAAACTTGTTGCCGCTTATAAGGTTGGCTATCGAGACATCAGTGTTTTTCTCCGCCGTTCGGTGTCGCTCCGCGAAGAGACGTCCGTCCAATCGCAGCTGGCGGAAGACCCGGCCCGCGGCGACCTCGACGCCGGAGGCTCTGAAGTACTGGCCGTCATCCGTCCCGAGGAAAAAAGCGTTGAATGAGTTGGCCAAGCCGAGAGGGTTGCCCCAATCGCCGATCGGATCCAGGCGGCGATATACGGCGAAGCCGATCTCTCCACGTTCGGTGGTCCGGCCGAAGTAGAGTTCCCCGTTCGGGTAGAGGTCGGCCACGCCGAATCGCCCCTTTACCCTGAGTGCGGTGTGGGCGCCGGTCGGCACGGATACGCCGAGCCCGAGGCTCAACGCCTCCACGCGGTTGTAGCGGAGCATGCTGACCGGACCGATGAGACTCGGCTTTCCCGCGGCCTCCGGCGGCAGCTCGATCCCCTCCAGCTGGCTGCGGGCAGCGCGAACCTCCTCCGGGCTGAGCAGGGGCTCTCCGGTCCCTATGGGCTCGGGAAGCTCGGGCGAGTTCTCCAGGATCTCCCGCGGAGGAAGGATGACGATCGCCGTGCCGGCGTCCGAGTGATCCGACTCGGCGTCCGGTTCGTCCATCTCCACGAGCGTGAGCTCCACATCCTCAGCGTCCGACGCCCCGTTCCGTTCTCGCATCCTCCGGCGCCGGGCGCGCCAGCCGTCCTGCGCACTGTCCCCCTGCAGCACGATGCGCTCCCAGCCCACCGGCAGATCCTCCCCGGGATCCAGCGTCTCGGGCGCGTTCATCACGTACTCATCGAACGACCACTCGACCTCTAGCGGGAAGGTCGCGGCGCTCGCGATCCTCCCCCTGCCCTTGAACGCCATGCGGCTCGGAAGCCACCACCGGAACTCCTGAAGGCCGTACTCGATCACCGCCCAGTCTGTGGCGAATCGAATCGGCTTCAGGAACCGGGGAACGTCGCCCGCCTCTTCGGGCTGATCCTTCTCGAGGTCGAAGTCCCGAGCGGGGCGATAGACGGCCCTTATCAGGAGCGCCGTCTCAAGGTCGAGCCAGAGCGAAGCCGCAACCAGGTTGAACCGGGCCTCCCGTGGCTCGACGACCACCTCGACCATCGTCACGGCCCGATCCAGGGCGGGGAGGTGGATCTGCAGCGTGTCTCCGCTGCGGTAGCGGTAATGGACACCGGCCGTGTCAGCGAGCGGATGCACGGCCCACACATCGCCCAGGAAGAGACGATCCGAGGACGGGTCCAGGAACGCGAAAGTGATCTCCGGGTCTTCCTCGGCCCGACCAAACGCAGACTGCTGGCGGATCCCGAGCCACCTGACGACCCGCTCATTGCCCTGCCGCCAGTGCACGCGCGCGGCCCGCTCCTGACGGAAGAGTAGCCGCTCCCGGCGGAGCCTCTGGGCATCCAACCCCAGGTACGCGCGTTCCCGCCAGGTCACCTCGAAGCTCTGGAGCGTGGTGTCCGCGCGCCCCCTCGCCGCGCGGGCGCGCTGGATCAGGACTCGCACCGGCGCGTCCAGATAGGCGTCCGCCGGCACCGTGTCGCGCTCGACGGCCGTCAGAGCGGCCTCTGGACGCGGCTGCTGGGCTAGGGCCGCGGGGACCCGGCCCGCGGCGCCGGAGCCGACCATCAGGGCGGACAGCACGAACAGGGACGCACGTAGGGCGGTCAAATCGGTCCTGCCTGGTATCGGGATCCTCCTCATCGCAGCGATCATCTCACTGACGGCCGCGGCCGTGCTCTCGTCACGCCGAGAGACCCCGGTTAGCTTGAGTTTGATGCGCTTTCCATCGGTCGACCGCCTGATTACGAGCGCGCGCGACACGGCGGCCAGCTTCCCACTGGTCCTCGGCTCGGCGATCGTGGCCGCCGGGGCCGGCCTCGGCGCGGTCGACGCGTCGGATGAGGACTTCTGGCTCCGGCTTCTCTTCGCAGCAGCCCTCGGCCTTCCGCTCTTCTTCGCCATACGCATGGTGTCCGAGCGAAGAGCCTGGCGACCGGGTCAGCTCTGGTCGGCCCGACTTCTGGGGCTCGCGCTGCTGGTCGCCTTCTTCTTCGCGTGGCCCGAATGGTCGGAGCCGGTGCGCATCGAGCGCCTGCTGCAGGCGGCGATCGCCTTCCACTTGCTGGCCGCGTTCGCCCCCTTCGCCGGCGCGAGCGGACGGGGCGGGAACGGTGGTGACGCCAGCGTACAGGGCGCCTTCTGGGAGTACAACAAGACCCTCTTCCTCCGCTTCCTCACCGCCGCGCTGTACTCGGCGGTTCTCTTCGTCGGCCTCGCGATCGCGCTGGCGGGCATCGACAACCTGCTCGGGGTGAACGTAGAAGACGACACGTACTTCCGCCTGTGGCTGCTGATCGCGTTCGTCTTCAACACGTGGTTCTTCCTGGCGGGGGTGCGTACCATCCTGGCCGACGCCGAACAGCCGTCCGCCTACCCGATCGGCCTAAAGGTCTTCTCTCAATACGTCCTCATCCCTCTCGTCACCGTCTACCTGGCGATCCTCACGCTATATCTGGGGCGCATCCTGTTCACCCAGACGTGGCCGAGTGGCTGGATCGGGTACCTGGTCTCGAGCGTCGCCGTCGCCGGGATCCTCTCCCTTCTGCTGGTCTACCCGATCAGCAACCGGACCGAGAACCTCTGGGTCGCCACGTACGCCCGGTGGTACTACCTCGCCCTCGTGCCGTCGATCGTCATGCTGCTCATGGCGATCTGGAAGCGGATCGATCAGTACGGGATCACGGAAAAGCGGTACTTCCTCGCTGTCCTGGCCTTTTGGCTCGCCGGCATAGCGATCTTCTACGTGGTCAGCCGATCACGAAACATCCTGGTGATCCCACTGACGCTCTGTATCGTCGCCGTGGCGACGTTCGGCGGCCCCTGGTCCGCCTATTCCGTGTCGGAGGCCAGTCAGGTTCGGCGCCTGACTCGTGTTCTGGCCTCGAACGAGATGGTGGAGGACGGCCGGGCTCGGGCCGCCGAGCAAGAGGTCTCCTTCGAAGACCAGCGCGAGGTGGGCGCGATCCTTCGCTACCTGATCCAGACCCACGGGACGGGAGCCATCGAGCCTCTCTTCGGCAGCCTGGCCGAGATCGACACGATCGGCGAGGGAACGCGCTCCTCGAGGCGACACGAAGCCGAGCCACGGGCGCGGGCGATCGCGGAACACCTGGGCCTCGCCTATGTGTCGCGGTGGGAGGGCGAGACCGGGGTTCACCACTTCTTCGCGGAACGGCGAAACGAGGTGATCCCGATAGCCGAGTACGACTACGCGCTCCGGTGGGACAGGTGGCCCAGCGACTCGTTCCGTGTGGCCGGGGAAACCGTGAGAGTCCACATCGGATCCGACAGCGCCTTCGTCCGCGTGACCCGGAGGACCCCGAGCGGCAGCGAGGAGATCGCCCTTCCGCTCGAGCCGCTCTACCAGCGCCTCCGATCGGGAGCCGTGACCGGCCCCAGGCCCGGTGTCTATCCGGCTGATGCGCTGCGGCTGGAGGGAGAGAGCGAGGGCCTGGCGGTGGCCATCTACCTCAACACTCTATCCGCCAGGGAAACCCCGGCCGGCGCGAAGTTCTGGGGAGGCGGCGGCGACGTCTACCTTCGGTTGAAGGACCGGCCGCGTTGATCAGCCCGAGCCGGCGCTCATCCCGCCGCCAGGGTCTGGGCCGCTAGCCCGCCGCTTTGTCGGCCTTCTCCTGCAGCCGGTCGGCGATCTGCCCGAAGCCCTCGTATGTTCGCTGCGCGACCCCCACCTGCTTCGGATCGAAGGTCAGGTTGCGCCTCAGAAACTCCTCGTGGGCCACGAACCAACCCTCTCGATAGGCCCTTTCGGCCAGATCATTGTCGCCGCTGGCGAGGGCGTTGTCGCCGACTAGCTCGAAGACGAGCACGGCGAGGTGTGGCCTGGTGAGCGCGTCCAGAATCCGGCCGATCTCCATGCCCACTTCTCGGTCCTCGAGATCGCGACTCAGTACGAGTGGTGCCATCTCGGCCGTGTCGGAACCCCCGATCGCTATCGCCTTCTCGAGGATACGCTGCGCTTCCCGGGCAGCTGCCTTGGGCCGGTAGTCGACGCCGACGCCGATCGTCTTCGGGTCGAACATGGCGTCCGCTTCCTTGGCCGCTTGCCCGGCGATCCAGGCGGCATCGTGGTAGGCCTGAATCGCGCCGGCCGTGTCTCCAGCCGCGAGCGAGTCGTCCCCGAGCTCTTCCAGGATGAAGAAGGCCTCGGCCGCGTAGTCGCGCGCATAGAGGCCGTGGCCGGCCATCCGGCGCAGCTGGTACTTCTCGTCATACGTGTCTTGGCCCAAAACGGATGCGGGCAGCAGAGCGACGGCCGCGACAAGAACCACCGCCGCTTTCACGAACCGGCTCAGAACGATGTTGTGCATGATCTCCCTCCTCGAAGAGTTCTCGATTATCTGGGGCAGTAGAGCTTTCCTCTAAATTCAAACCTGTCTTGGGAAATCTCTCAACAAGAGCGCTTCTCAGCAATGGCCCGGGCCGCGGGCGCTGGCCGGAGGCGCCGGGAGAACCCCACTATAAAGCATAGCTTTGCAGCACGGTAGCGTTAGTCGAGGTCGTTCTCAAACGGCGTAGGCCATGGGCAAAGACGATCCGGACGAGACTCGAGTCGGTGCGTTCCCCGGTCTCGCCGAGTACTTGAAGTCGCAGATCGAGTCGCGCACCGGGTGCCTGACCCTGATCCAGGGCCACGAGGCCGACCTGGGGAAGCACCTGGTCTTGAAGGATCGCGCGGTCATCGGCAGGTCTTCGAAGTGCGACCTGGTGATCGGAGACCTGCAGGCGTCCCGGCAGCACTGCGAGATCTCCGCCCGCCCCGACGGCAGCTACGTGGCCCGAGACCTGGGCTCGACCAACGGAACGCAGGTGGGGAGCCTGCCGCTGGAAGGAACGACCCCTCTCCGGGACGGAGACAAGGTGTTCATCGGCGAGACGGCGCTCCGCTTCTTCCTCGCCGACGACATCGACCTCGAGTTCGCCGGCCAGGTCGGATATCTCCTGGGCACGGATGCGCTCACGGGCCTCCAGTCCAAGAGGAAGTTCGACCATGCGCTCGAGCTGTCCCTGAGGGTCGCCGCGAACCGTGGTGCGTGCCTGTCCGTCCTCATGATGGACCTCGACGGCCTCAAGCGCATCAACGACACGCACGGCCACCTGTTCGGGGCGTACTCCATACAGGAGACGGGAAAGCTCATCGCCCGGGTTCTTGGAGAGCGAGGCGAGGCCTGTCGGTTCGGGGGGGACGAATTCACCGCCTTCCTCCCGCGCCTGGACTCGGAGAGCGCCAGCGTCGTGGCGGAGGAGATCAGGGTGGAGCTGGAGAACGCCGGCCTCGAGAGGGACGCGGTTTCGCTGAAGCCGACCATCAGCATCGGGGTCGCGTCCTTCCCGGATGACGGAACGGATCTTATCCAGCTGGTCGCCGCGGCTGACGAGGCTCTCTACCGGGCCAAGGCATCCGGCAAGAACCGCGTCTGCACTCTCACTCTCTAGCGACCTAGCCACTCGGATCAGGGCCGCCCTGGAGCTGACGGTCAGCGGCGCAGCTAACGCCTACCCGATGCGAGACGCCCAAGCGCTGGAGACGCCCAGACGCTCAGAAAACGGCAATCGTGAGGCTGACGAGTGCCGCCAGCCCACATGAGATGACGAGTGCAAGTGCCAAGACGGCGATGTCCAGCTGGAATCGTTCGCGTGTCCGGTCGTTCCGCTCCATGACGCACCCTCCTCCTGGTAGCGTTGGCAGGCGGCGTAGAAACGCGTTAACCCCCCAACCTGCTGAGCAGACGGATCACACCGAGTAGCAGGAAGACGAGAACCGAGGCTATGGCAACGACGGATGCCGCGGCCCAATTCGGCGCATCGTAGTGCTTCGCGATGCGTCGGCCCTCTATACGCTGGCCCTTTTGCTTGCCGTACAGCGGGGACGGTTCTTCTCGCACCTCGGCCTCCATGCCGGTGATCCATCACGCAGCAGCTGCGGGCAAGAGGTTTGATGCGTGGGGGCAAAGAAACCTTACAGCAGCCTGGACTCAGCGGCGGGGGGGCAACTGCAGAGCAGCCCTGCCTCGAAGCCAGACCGCCGCATCTGCTTAAGCTACATGGTTTTGGGCCGACGGCCTACTGCCACTCGAAGCTCTTCTGGGCGGAGGAGGTCGACTCGATGCCGTCCTCGCTGCCGTCCTTCCGCCTCGCCCCGTCATCTCCGGTAAGGATGAAGCAGTAGTCGTAGGTGCCCAGGCCGAGGTTGCCGTCCTGGTTTTCGGCGGTGAACGTCACTTCAAAGGCGCCATCGTTGGCGTTCACCTGATCCGCGACATCGACCGTCACGGTCGCGCCGCTGGCGTCGTCGTTCGGAGAGACGAGCACGTCCGCCTCCGAGACGGAGTCATCGCCGCCGCCCGTGCCGTCGCAGGTCCCGTCGCCGCCATCGATCGTGACCTGGACGCTTGCCTCGGCCACGGCCGTTCCGTCACCGTTTCTGTCCCTGACAGTGGCGTTCAGGACGAAGTTGACCGATGCGGCATTGGAGGAGTCGAGGCCGGTGATCCCGCCGAAGCCGACTACCGGCGGCGTCACATCGAGCACGAAGTCGAGCACCTGGGAGCGAGCGTTGTTCTCTTTCACGGCCTGGTCGTTCGTCCGGATCTCGACGCTGTAATCCCCGTCGTCGGTGCCGTCGCACTCCGCGCCGCCCCCGCCTCCGCCGCAGAAGAACGCCTCGAACATGTCCGCGCCGAGGCCGGCGCTGCTGGCCGAGAGGATCTCGTCGTCGTTGCCGCCACCCGGGCTGGCCAGGATCTCGGCCTCGATCAGATGGCCGTCACCGTCATCATCGGCGCACACGACGCCGCACGATCCGGCCTCCAGGCCGCTCGGGTCATCGCCGCTCGCCAGATCCGGGTCCACCGATTCCCACATGATCGTCTCGCAGTCCGGTGATCCGGGAGCAGCATCGGGGCAGCCGGTGCCCGTGAGATCCGGGTTCCACACGAACACCGGATCCTCCTGGGGCGGCTGGAGCTCCTCGAGAGAGGGCGCGGTCCGGTCGACGCCGAACTCATCGCTGTCCGCGAACTCATCGTCGATAGCCCGGTCCATGTTCCCATCTCCGAGGGCGTTGTCCAGCAGGTCCGCCACCTCTGAGACCACGAGGAAGTACGCGTCGACAGGAAGCCCCGCCTCCGTCCCGCCGCAGCCGAACTGTATCGCGCTGTCGGTGGTTTCCCCGGACCCGCACCCGTCATCCTCCGGCAGATCGGCGATGCCCTCCAGGTTCTCGAGAAAGAGCTCCTGGTCGTCGGGATCGCCCGAGTCGAACTCGTAGGCATCCACGATCGTGGTCGCGCCGTAGACCCCACCGACGCCGCCGTCCGAGAGCCCGCCGAGGGTGAACGCGCCGTCGCTGTAGAGGCCGTTCTGCAGGACCGCCATCCCAGCGATCTCCGGCGCACAGTTCCCACCGGAACAGGAGGGCGCGGTCGTGTCGAGGTGACGGACGTCGCTCTCCATGTCGAAGAACTCCGTCACGTCGGTGCCGTCGCAGAGAAGGATCTTGAAGCCCGTCGGCCCATCCCCTATGACGTGTCCGTCACCGGTGGGGTCGTCCTCCACGAGACCCTCGTTCACCGGCTCGCCATCCGCATCCCGGTAGGCGGCCGTGTAGGTAAACGGCGCTTCGCTGGAAGCCCTCTGACCCGGACCGTTGCCGAGGTCCAGATGGCCCGTGCCATCGAGTGTGCCGCCCGAGATCTCGACCGTGCAGATGTCCGTCAGCGTCGGGTCGAAGACGACGGGGCAGGCGCGCCAGGACAGATCACGCGGCCCGCCCCAGAAAGCGACGCCCGCCTCCGCGCCGAAATCGGGGAAGTCGTCTCCGACGCTCACGACGCGCGGGCCGACGTCGAGGGCCATGCCCCCCGAGGCGTCGCCGTTGTCGAAGATCAGGGGATCATCTCCGTCGTCAGCGACGGTGCCGCCATCCTGCAGCGTCAGCTCCGCCGAGACCGTGTAGGTGCCGTTGGCGAAGCGCGCCGACATCGCCTGACCCTGACAGGTGCCCGCTCCCTCGCCCGTGTCAATGACGCACTGCACGCTCTGTACGTCCGCGCTGAGGCTGATCGCGCCCTGGCTCACCGCGCCCTGAACCGCCTCGGCGCAGGGGACCTCTTCCGTGGCTCCGGAGGCATGCTCGAAGATGACGTCGAGCGATTGGAGAGCCGAGGAGCCAGGATCGAAGTCGATCGCGACACCAATCCGGCCGCTCACCATGATCCCGTCGCCGCTCTGGGGAAGCGCCTCACCGGTCTCCGGATCTAAGACGCCGGTGATGCTGATCTCCGCGGTGCTGGGCGGTGGAGGAGGTGGGGGCGGCGGTGGCGCTGGGCCGGTCGAATCACTGGTGCAAGCCCCCAGACCGATGGCCAGTGCCGCGGCCAGGGACGCGCGAAGCCGGATAGCTCTCAACCTCTTCATGGGATGCTCCCAGAATGTCTGTGAGGTCTCGTAGGTCTCGTTTCTCATGCCGTGCTCTACGGGATCCTGCTGCCGAATCGGCCGCAAGGCCCGCGCCAGCCAGCGGCTGGCCGTTTCCACCACGATCAATACTAGATCGTGAGCGTCATTCACCCAAACAACGAGCGGAGATCTCGACTTCGGACAGGATCGCAAGTCACTGCACAACCGCGTGTTAAGGTGACCTTCAGAGGAGAGAGAGCGTTGGGCGAGGCTCGTCGGCAGGGCTTGGCCGGCTAGAGGGCCATCTGCAGCGTCTCCGGACTCTGCGGGAGAACATCTCTTAGCCGGTGGTCAACTCGTTCACACCAGAGGCAGTAGCGTTCAGTCCTGGCTCTCCGCTCCCACCTGCGGCCGAGCGGCTTCGATCGATGTCAGATCCGTTTCGTTGAAGCAGGGAGAGTCGGGGCGTCTCTGCACCCAACGCCACGCACCGTCCTCGAAGAGCCAGTAGTCCGGGTTTTCGGCGGTCGCGGTGCCCAGGTTTCTCCTCGCCACGAGACCGGCGCCCGAGACCTGGCCCTCCGTCTCCAGCTGTTCGCTGAGCTGCGCCGTGTAGATGATCGTGCCCGTCACGAGGCCGACGTTACCCACGACCTCCGAGTTCAGCTCGATCACGCCGAGCTCACCGGCGCCCACTGTCTCCCTCAACGACTCGAGGCCCGCACCCTCGCTCTCGGCATATTCTTCCACTGAACAAGCGGCCCTCTGGCTGGTCGTGAGCACCTCGCGGTAGGCGGTCTCCCAATCGGCCTCGTTCATGAGGGCCATGCTCCGTTGGACGGCGGCCTCCAGCGCGGCCGCGCTGCCCCCCTCCCCGCCACAGGCGGACAGCTGGAGGGCAAGCGCCACCGCGAGGCCCGCGCGGAGGATCACGCTCGCGATCTCGTTCAGACCGTCGGCTGCACGTTCGCGTTGAGCCGGAAGAGGTTGCCCGGATCGTACCTATTCTTGATCTGCACCAGGCGGTCGTGGTTCTTCCGGTAGTTGGCGTTGATCTCCGCTGCACCTGCGTCGAGCTCCAGGTCATTCGCGTAAAAGCCTTTGGTGAACGGCTCGAGACGGGCCCAATACTGTTTGATCCACTGGATGTGCTGGCTCGGGTCGTCGCCGTATCGCCAGCCCACCGAGCACAGGAGGTTCCCGAGGACCTCGCGGTGCGCGAACGCGGTGGCGTCGTTCGAGACGCGCCCGATCGCTCCTCCACCAGACTGCAGAAAGACCGCGGTGGAACGCGCCGGATGCCCCTCCATGCCTTCCACGATCGCCGATATAAGGTCGGCCGGCATATCCAAGATGAAGCCGCTCTTCAGATAGGAAGCGCGCGCTCTCGGATCGTCGATGTCCCCAGAGCGCTGGAGCGCAACGTAGTCGACGGCCTCGATGCCGTCGGACACGGGGGTCCCGATTCCGTAAATCGGCGCGAGCGCGCGTTCAGCCTCGGCTTCCGGACCCGACCAGCACGCGAAGAAGCCCACCGTTCCATCTGCGCCTCCGGGCGGAAGAACGACCATGAATCCCAAGTCGAGTGCATCGGGCATTTCGGGATGGTACGCGGCAAACGTACTCAGGGCCTCCGGAGCCTTCGCGATCGGGAACATGATGTTGCCCCCGACCACCCGGCGCTGCATCGGATGCAGCGCGAACTCGAAGGAGGTGACGATCCCGAAGTTCCCGCCGCCACCGCGCACGCCCCAGTACAGATCCGGGTTCTCGTCCTTGCTCGCCCGACGGAACTGTCCGTCGGCCGTCACTACGTCCACGGCGGTGAGGCTGTCGACGGAGAGACCGAAGTGGCGCGCGACCCGTCCGAATCCGCCCCCCGTCACGAGGCCACCCACGCCGGTATGGGAGACGGTCCCCATCGTCACGACGAGGTCGTAGGCCATGCTCTCGTGATCCAGCTGCCCCAGCAGGCTTCCGCCCGTAACCCTGGCCTTCCGAGCGCCCGGGTCGATGCGCACGTCGCGGAACGCCGAGAGGTCGATCTGCATGCCGCCGTCGCAGGTCGATTTCCCCGAGGCGCTGTGCCCACCGCACTTCACGGCCAGCAGCAGGTTGTCATGGTCCCTCGCGAAGTCCACCGCCGCCCGGACGTCCGCCGTGCCGGTCGGCTGAGCGATGAGGGCGGGACGCTTGTCGAAGGAGGGATTGAGGATGAGCCGCGCCTCATCGTAGCCGTCGTCGCCGGGAAGCATGAGACGCCCTCGCATGCGAGCGGCCAGGTCCGCGATGTCCTTCCCCCTCAGGGTTATCTCACTGCCGGCGCCCGTGATCGCATCCACGTCCGGTGGGGCCTGCGGGGCTTCCTGATACAGGGCTGCCATGGATCGCCGTGTCGAAAGAGAGGCGGCGACGGCGGCGGCAACAGAGGATCGGACGAACGTGCGGCGCTTCATGGCTGGCCTCGTCGGCTGAGGGTCTGGACCTGGGTCAGAGCTAGATTAGGTGAGATCGCCGGATGCGGCAATCAGCGCGGGTGAGCGACGCTCCCGGTGAACGCTCCTGGTGCTCTTCGTCACTCGATGGCGAACTCCTTCACCATCCCCTTCTCGGCGGACGATTCGGCGATCCAGGCGTAGCGACCCGGGGTCAGATCCAGTGTGAAGTATGAGGTGTGCCCGACAGGCATCTCGTGCGCGCCGCCCACGAACGCAGCCGGAGCAGGGTCCCGTAGGCCCTGCACGCTCATCCAATCCATCCAGAGCACGACCACGCCCATGTCGGTCCCCTCCTCCATCCGAACTACGTGGACGTCGTTCCCGAGGCCGATCTCCGGGTGCTCCTGAAAGTGTACCGCCACGGTCTGCTGCCCTGCCTTTACGTCGCCCTCGATCGCCATCTCGAAGTTCGAGAGCGTGATCGCAACGTCGGCTTCGGGCTCCGACGCGCCCGATGGAACGCCCGTCACGGTGAGCGCTCGCGCCATACCGAGCATCCCGTGGAATTCTCCGTCGGGAGTCTTCACGTAGCACTCCATGACGTAGGTGCCGGGCTCCAGCTTCACCGACGTCTGAGCGACCCCGCCCGGTGCGACGAGGCCGGGTCCGCCCATCTGCTTCACCGACGCGAACCATCCGGGGAGGAGCTGGCCCAGCAATGCGCCGGCCTCCGCCTTGTCGATGGCGCCCTTTCTCAGCTCGTGCCACACACTGTCGAAGGGCAGAGCGACCTCCGCGACGTATTCCTCGAACGTCTTGCCGTCGGGGAGGCGGTTCAGGAGGAGGAAGTGGTGCTCCTTCCCCTCGTTCTTCAGCCGGAACGTCGTCCATCCGGAGGGGATCTCATCGGGGCCGTCGAAGGCGTAGTCCCGCGCGGTCACCTCGACCACAGGGGCGGTAGTGGCCGATTCGATGGCCGCCTCGGAGCCTGAATCCGACCGACCGGGATCGGCAGGCTGGCAGGCCGTGAGGCTCGTGGCGAGAACGATACCGATCGCGGGGAAGAGGCGTCGAGCAATCATGGGATCCTCCTATCGTCAGCTGAGAATGCTGAAAGCAGCCCGGGCTCGCTTGCGCTGGCTTTCCGTTTGGCCATAAGTCTACGCAGGGAGCCTGCCCCTGTCTGTCGGAAAACGCCTGTGGCGGATGTAGGGAGATTCGCTACGTACGCGGCGAAGACAATTGGCCTGCCAGGAGAGCTGCTTTCAGAAGAGTGTCAATCGAAGCTGCGGGAAGCACTCCCCTCACAACCGCAGTGAGAAGGCCAGGCGCACCGATCCGTCGTAACCGAAGCCCAGACCTACCGGCAGTGGAGATGCTGGTATCGATGCCTCCCTCCAGCGCTCGGTCTTGATCAGGGCTCCGATACCGGCTCCAAGCCCGGCGCCGATGGCGCTCAGGGCCAACGCTCCACCCACCACCTGCCCTGAGGTACAGCCGTCGTCATCCGCATTGCAGGCCCAGATCGCGAGCCCGACCGCCGACGCGATGCCGACGCCTGCTCCGACAAGCAATCCGAGGATGGCGTTCGACTTTCTTCCCTGGCTGACTGCAATTTGCTCGAGATCGGATGTGGGTATCGGGATGATTATTCCGCCGCCCTCGCTTAACAGCACGAGCGTATCGCCTTCCAGCTGGGTCACCTCGCCAACGAGTTGCCCCGAACTGATCCGAGGGGCCTGCAACCGAACCCGATCGCCCCTATGAACGAAGGTCGTATCAGCCGCTGGAAGAGAAGTGAATCCTAATAGCAGGAGCGCGGCACTCCCGGCCGCACGTGTCGCACATCTAGAGATGCTCACACATCAAGCCCGCGTTTACGAGGTTCTTGATAGGAGTCACGGTCCGGAGAGGTACGGGGCTCTCCGTAATCCACGAGTCGGGTCTCTTCGGACTCGCCCTCCGCCCTGTCTTCAAGGGGATCGCGATCGGGGAGCCGGTCCAGGAGGCCCAGGAACACCGAGCGGGCGAGACCTAGGAAGGCATAGAACGCCAGCGCGGGGAACAGGAAGTACCGTGGAACCGTGATGGCGAGCGCCGCGCTGGTCGCGATCAAGGTCAGATGGCCCCGTCCGCTCCAGCTGTGAAGGCTCACGCGAGACAGGGCCGGATACGGAACGTGGCTCACCATCAGGACGGAGACGGAGATCGTCAGCCCGGCCAAGATGTGCGGCAGGTTCAGATAGCCGAGGTGGGTCTGGAACCACGGTGTCTGGCTGAACGGGTAGAACGTCGCGAGCAGCGGCCCGGCTACCGGCGACGGCAGGCCGATGAACAGATGCTTGGCGCGTCCGCCTTGCAGGACGTTGAACCGAGCCAGCCGGACCACGACCGCCGTCACGTACGCGAAGGGCAGGAGCCATCCCCATCCCACGGAGAAGTAGGCTTTGTAGAGGAGGAACGCGGGCGCCACGCCGAACGAGATCGCGTCCACGAGCGAGTCCAGCTCGGAGCCGAAGGAGGAGCCGGTCCGGGTGAACCGCGCGACGCGGCCGTCCAGGTTGTCCGTAATCCCCGCAAGGACGATGAGCCAGGCGGCCCAGACCGGGTCACCGCGGTCCGCCATCACGATGGCCCACATTCCGAGGAAGAGGCTGCCCAGCGTGAAGGCGGAGGGGAAGATGATCACCCCTCGCTGGAAGCGTCCGGCCCTCTCTCGCCGCAGATTCATCCCTCGGCCTCCGGTCCGTTCTTCGTCCTGGCACATCGGGCCACGCCGCTCCGTCCGACGCGCACCCGGTCGCCGACCGCGCAGAGCACCGTCCAGTCGAGCGGCATGAGTAGCTCGACCCGGGATCCGAAGCGAATCAAGCCGATCCGCCCGCCTCGCGCCACCCGGTCTCCGACCTCCGGGTCCGTGACGATGCGCCTCGCCACCAGTCCGGCGATCTGCCGGACGACGAAGGGGCCGGCCTCCCCCCGGAGGCAGAGCTCGGCCTGCTCGTTCTCATTCGAGGCCTCGGGCGACCACGCCGCGAAGAACCGGCCCTTCCGGTAGCCGCGGTCTTCCACGACCCCCGGCCAGGGAGCCCGCTGCACGTGGACGTCGAAGATCGAGAGGAAGATGCCGATGCGGCGGCAGCGTCCGCCCATGTAGGGGTGCTCGACCTCGGTGATGTCCGCCACCCGGCCCTGCGCGGGCGCGAGCGCGACGTGCGCCGGAGCGTCCTCCCGAGGCGCAGGATCGCGGAAAAAGAAGGCGGTGAAGCCGACCAACCCAGCACCGATCGTCAGGGGGACGGTGGTGGGCAGGCCGCCCCACCGGCTGAGCAAACCGGTCAGGACAACGGCGAGGGCGGCGGCGCCGAGGATGAAGGGAATCCCCTCCCGCGCGATCGGCGAGGCCGAACGGGAACCGGAGAGGCGCATCCTCAGTCGCTCCTCAACACGTCGAGCGGCGTCCGGCGGAGGATGTCGAGGCTGTTGCCAAGCCCGATCCCGACCGTCAGCAGGACGATCGCTCCCAGCAGCGCGGCCAGAGCCGGGTAGGGGATCGCGTAGCTCGTCTCGAACACGAAGCGGGAGAGCACCCAGCCGGCCGCCCCCGAGAGTGCCACCGCCATCCCGGCAGAGAGGAGCCCGAGGGCCGCGTACTCGGCGAAGAACACGCGAAGAATCTGCTTGCGCGTGGCCCCCAGCGTCTTTAGCAGGACGGCCTCCCGCACGCGCTGGAAGCGGGTGGTGGCGATGGCGCCCACCAGCACCACGGCGCCCGTGGCCAGGCTGAAACCGGCCATGAACCGGACCGCGAGGGCCACCCGGCTCAGGATGTCGTCGAGCAGTTTTCGAAGGCTGCTGAGGTCGAGCGAGGTCACGTTGGGGTAGCGCTCGGCCGTCCTTCGCTGGAGCAACCCTCGGGTCGCCGGATCTTCCGCCCGCACCAGCGCGACGAAGAACTGCGGAGCCTGATCGAGCACGCCCCCGCGGAAGACCGCGAAGAAGTTGGGCTCGAATCGCGCCCAGTCTACCCTGCGGAGGTTGGCGACGCGGCTCGCGACACGCACGCCCTGGACGTCCCACACGATCTCGTCCCCGACCGTCACGTCGAGCTCGCTCGCGATGTCCAGCGTCAGCGACACGTCGACCGGGCCGGCGGCGGACGGCGCCGGACCGTCCCACCACGTGCCCTCGACCAGCGTCTCCGAATCGACGAGCGTGTCACGGTAGGTCGAACGATACTCGTGCCGAAAGGCCCAGCCCGGTCTCGCGCCGGGATCGTCTGCGTCGGGATCGTCCCGGGGATCGTCCGCAGCACCGTTTGCCTCGGCCGCGCCGCTTCCGCCTGGCGGCCCAAGGACGACCGGCTCCCCTTTCACGGAGCTGATCCGCATCGGGATGATCGGCACCGCCTCGGGCGAGGCGATGCCCTCCGCCCGCAGCAGCTCGAGCATGCCCTCCCGCTGGTCGGGCTGAATGTCGATGAAGCCCAGGTTGGGCTGCTGGCCCTCGCCCCCCACCCTCAGGTCGCGCAGCAGGTTGTGCTGGACCAGGAAGAGGGTGCTGAGCAAAAAGGTCCCGAAGCCCAGCGACAGGACGACGGCGACGGTCTGGTTTGCGGGCCGGTGCAGATTGGCCAGTCCTTGCCTCCACACGTAGGGCCACCGGCTCGGGAACCACCGACGAACCCCCCGGATCATGGCGAGGGACGCCAGCCAGAGAAGCAGGACTGCTGCGCCGGCGCCGGCCGTGAAGCCAGCCCCCTCGCGGAGCCCGCCCGCCTGCAGTACGGCGAGCGCCCCGATGCTGCCGGCCAAGGCAAGGGCGGCCAGCAACCGCACGGGGTCGCGGCCGCGCCGGAACGGCTCGACGTCGCGCCTGAGCGTCATGAGGGGGGACACGCGCCGAATCCTGAGCAGGGGCAGGAGGGCGAACACGGCGGCCACCCAGATCCCCACGCCGACGCCCAGGGCGACGGCCCCCGGGTCGAGGCGAACCCGCACGTCGACCGGGAGGAGGTCGGCGAGCACCAGGGGCAGGACCTGCTGCAGGACGCCGCCGAGCCCGGCACCGATCAGGCTGCCGAGCGCCCCCATGGCGAGCGCCTGCAGGAGATAGATGGCGAACAGCTGCCGCGTCTCGGCGCCCAGGCAGCGCAGTACGGCGATCGTGTCCAGCTTTTGTCGGATGAAGACGTGGACCGCGCTGGCCACGCCCATCCCGCCAAGCAGGAGAGCGATCAGCGCCACAAGCCCCAGATAGTCGCTGAGCTGGGTTAGCGCCTCGGTGAGGTCCGAGCGGTTCTCTTCGACGCTCCGGATGCGCGTCCGCTCGGGCCTGAGGATGGGCCGGTACTTTTCCGAAATGGCCGTCGCCCGGTCGGGATCGGCCAGTACCAGGAACGTCTCGTACTCGACGCGGGAGCCGAAGCGCAGGAGCCCGGTGGCCGCAAGGTCGGCGGCGGAGATGAAGATGCGGGGGCTGAACGAGGCCGCCACGGCCACGTTGCCCGGCTGGCTCAGGACCGTGGCCGAGATGACGAACCGGCTCTCGCCCAGTCGGAGGGTGTCGCCGATCCCGGCGTCGAGGGCCGTGAGCAGGCTCGGGTCCACCAGGACCCGTCCTCCTTCCTGAAGCTCGCTCCAGCCCCCGTCGGGGTCGGTTCGGATCGTCCCGTAGAACGGGTACCCGGGCTCCACAGCGGCGACCTGGACGAGCCGGACGCCCTCGGTGTGGGGCACGTAGGCCATGCCGGCGAAGCTGACGACCGTGGCCTTCCTTCCTGGCGCTCGCCCCCGGGCCGGGTCAGGGGCCACCAGCGTGTCGAGCAGGGCCTCGACGCGCGGGGTGAACGGCCGGCGGCTGGAGATCGACAGGTCGGCGCCCAGCAGCGTCTGGGCCTGCTGGGTCACGGATTCCTGCAGGTTCGCGGCGAATGAGTTGACGGCAACGAGCGCGGCGACGCCCGCCGCGACCGCCCCGGTGAGCAGCAGGAGGCGGCGGCGCGATCCCCGGGTCTCGCGCCAGGCCATTCGGCGGACGAAGCGGTTCATCAGCCGGCCGTGCTGTCCTCGGCGATCCGCCCGTCCGAGAGGAGGATCGTGCGGCGGGCGCGGCTCGCGATGTCGGGGTCGTGCGTGATCAGGCAGAGGGTTGTGCCCTCGGCTTCGTTGAGCTCGAGGATGAGGTCGATGATGGTCCGGCCCGTCCTGGCGTCCAGGTTGCCCGTGGGTTCGTCGGCAAACAGAATCTTGGGCCGGATGCTGAAGGCGCGGGCTAGCGCCACGCGCTGCTGCTCGCCGCCCGACAGCTGGGCCGGATAGTGGTCAAGCCGATCGCCGAGCCCGACCTGATCCAGCAGCTCATCGGCGCGGGCGCCCGAGGGCTCGCCGCGCAGCTCGAGCGGCACCTGCACGTTCTCCCGGGCGGTGAGCGTCGGGATGAGCTGGAAGGATTGGAAGACGAACCCGATCTTGGCGGACCGGATGCGTGCCCGTTCGTCCTCGGTCATGACCGTGAGGTCCGCCCCGTCGAGCCACACCCGGCCGGACGCCGGGAGGTCGAGCCCGGCGAGGAGGCCGAGCAGGGTGGTCTTGCCGCTGCCGGAGGGCCCGACGATGGCCAGGAAGCTGCCATCCTCGAGCGTGAAGGTGATATCCTTCAGCACCGTGAGGGAGCGTCCCCCGGACAGGTAGGTCTGGGTCAGGTGTTCGCATCGCAGCATCGCGCGTTCCTCAAGAGTCCTCGAGAATCGAGTTCAATGATCCGCCAATACCCGGGCACCGTGCTCTTGGCCTCACTCGTGGCAGCGTGCGGCGGAGGCGACGCTCCCAGAGAACCGGCCCCCCCGGCCGCGACCCCGGGCGCCGCTGCCGGGGGCGCCCCGGCTTCGGAAGCCGCGCGTGCCGAGGCGCCGGTGATGATGTTCCTGGGCACCAGCCTGACAGCCGGATACGGCGTGGATCCGTCCATGGCCTATCCGGCGCTCATCCAGCTCATGGTCGACTCGGCCGGGTACCGGTACCGGGTGGTCAACGCCGGGGTGAGCGGTGAGACCTCGGCCGGGGCCCTCCGGCGGACGGCGTGGCTGTTCCGGCAGGCACCGCCGGCGATCTTCATCCTGGAGACGGGCGCGAACGACGGCTTCCGGGGGCTGGAGCCCGACACCCTCGAGGCCAACGTGCTGGCCATTCTGGAGCGCGCGTCCCACCTCAGCCCACCCCCCCATCTCGTGCTGGCGGGGATGGAGGCGCCGCCCAATCTCGGCAGGTCCTACGCCGACCGCTTCCGGGCCGTCTACCCGAGGGCCGCCAGCCGCACGGGAGCCACGTTGATCCCTTTCCTTCTGGCAGGCGTGGCCGGCGTGGACTCCCTGAACCTGCCCGACGGGATCCATCCGACGGCGGCCGGCCATGCGGTAGTGGCGAGGACGGTGTGGCAGGTGCTGAAACCGCTGCTCGAGGCGAGGCGGGAGGAGTGAGGCGGCAGCCGGCTGGCACCGGGCAGCGCCGCGATGGCCCACCTGAAGTGCTGTGAGCAAAGAGCCAGGCCGCTCCGCGCTATCCCAGGCCCGCTCCTCGCTATCAGTCCCGCTCGTAGACGGCCTTGCCCCTGAAGATCGTCTTCTCGACCTCCGTCTGGTGAATGTCCGTCGGCGGGATCTCGAATAGGTCGTGGTTCAGCACAATCATGTCAGCCGACTTTCCGACCTCGATTGAACCGGAAACGTCATCCAGCCTGAGAGTCCAGGCGCCGTTGATCGTGTGAATACGGATCGTCTCCTCGAGGGTCAGGGCCTGATCTGGCCCCATGGGCGGAACTTCGGGCTTGCCCGGGTACCCCCGTGTCACGCTTGCCTCCATGCCGAACCAGGGCCACATGTTCGCCTGCGGCGCGTCGGTATGGTTCGCCAGATGCACGCCGGTGTCCAGCATCTCGCGGTTCGGGTAGGCTCGCGCCCACTGGGCGTCGCTAAGCATGGGCCGGACAATATCCATGTTATACGATACCGGAGCGTTCAGGACGCCCCAGATCGTCGCGGGGATGTCGAGGTCGGCCATTCGGGCCATGTCGGCCGGCTTGACGTGGCTGTTGTGGTCGATGTGGTGCCGGTTTGGGTTCCCGCCAGCCGAGCGGATGACGGGTTCGAGAGCATCAACGGCCGACCGCACGGCCAGGTCGCCGATCGCGTGAATCTTGACCTGAAAGCCGTGTTTGTCGAGCTCGGCCACGTAACTGCTCAGGATTTCGGGCTCGATGACGAGCACCGCCTCGATCGACGGGTCTGAATAGCCGTCGACCATCGGTGACGTCCCCGATTCCACCGAACCATCGAGACCGATCTTCACTCCGGGAGGGCCGGGTAGGTCGTAGTCCTCGTAACGGGCCAGCAGATCGGCCACCGGCGTCAAGTCACCGGTTCCGAAGTTGCCGTCTTGAAAAAGGACCACGTGGAGCTCGAGCTCGTCCCTGGCCTTCAGCTCCTGCCAGGCTGCCAGGTGTCTCTCGAAGTTGTATCCGTTGCCGATGGCGGTCACACCCTTCTCGGTCGCTTGCCGCAGGAACTTGGTGGTGCCGAGCTTCTGGGTGGCGAGATCCTGAACGGGTAACAGGTCGGTGAAAGCGTTCATTGCGGACTCGAACACACGGCCGGTGAGCGAGCCGGCCTCGTCGCGCTCGAAGTACCCGCCCGGCGGGTCAGGAGTCTCGGCAGTGACCCCCGCGACCTCCAATGCGTGTGAGTTCACCCAGGCGTTGTGTCCGGACTCGTCGCCGACGTAGGCAGGCTTGTCCGGAATGATCTCGTCGAGAGTCGCCAGGCTCAGGGCCTCCTTCGACATCGGGCCCGGCGTGAACCCCTCTGCGATAAACCACTCTGGTTCGGCTGGATATTCCTGGGCACACGCCCGCAGGTCCGCGAGGATCTGTTCCTCGGTCGGCTCCCAGAATGTCCCTTTGAGCTCACAGTACACGCGATTCTCGGTCGACATTCCGTGGAACCCGTGAACGTCAATCAACCCAGGCATCGCGAAGGCACCACCGAGATCGATCACCTCGGTGCCATCTCCGGTGACCGATTCGACATCGGCGTTCGAGCCAACAACGAGGAACGTCCCATCCTTGATCGCCACCGCCTCTGCCCACGGCTGGGCCTCGTTGACAGTGTAGATCCGGCCGTTCGTGTAGACGACATCGGCGCTCGGATCGGGTGGCTGCTCGGCCGAACAGGCCGCTGCGGAAACCGAAAAACTGAGGACTATAGCTCGCGCTAATCTTGGCATGGACGTCCCTGTATCTGGAGGGTCCGGCGGTGCACCGCGATGCTTTCTCTTCGGCGCGCCGGATGATCGCGCCCGTTGGTCCTCTAAGCAACAACAACCTTTCCTCGACCGGAGCCCCCACCGGCCGGGTCGGCATAACGGAGGTGAACCCGTATACCTTCCAGGTATGCCTGATCCCGTTGTTTCGGTCTCCCAGCTGGGAAAGCGCTACGGTTCCACCGTTGCCGTGGACGATGTGTCTCTGGAGGTCCACAAGGGTGAGATCTTTGGCCTGATAGGTCCGAACGGCGCGGGGAAGACGACCACGATGGAGTGCGTGGAAGGCCTGCGGAAGGCGGACCGGGGAACGATATCGGTACTAGGCCTCGATCCTCGACGAGACGCCTCGACGCTCCAGCAGCGAATTGGCGTCCAGCATCAGGAGGCGCAGCTCCAGAAGCGGATCAAGGTCTGGGAGGCCGTCGATCTGTGGTCCACGCTCTATTCTCGCGTGGTCGACACCGAGGCGCTCCTTGTTCGACTCGGCCTCGCAGCCAAGCGGAACGCTTGGTTCATGACGCTCTCCGGCGGCCAAAAGCAGCGGCTTTTCATCGCGTTGGCCCTGATCCACGATCCCGAAGTGGTCTTCCTGGACGAGTTGACCACGGGACTCGATCCGCAGGCTCGCCGCGCCATCTGGGAACTGATCACCGGCATCAGAGAGCGGGGCAAGACGGTCTTTCTGACGACCCACCTAATGGAGGAAGCGGAAAGGCTTTGCGACCGCGTCGCGATCATCGAGCACGGTCGATTGATCGAGATGGGTACACCGGCGGACCTGGTCGAGAAGCATTGCCCGGAGCGGAGGGTCGTGTTCTCGAGCGAAGGGGCCGGTGTGGCCGAGCTTTTGGAAGGTGTGCGTGCCGTTCGATCGGTAACGAGTGAGGGGTCCACCCACACGCTCCGGGGCGAGGGGGACGACTTCGTGACTGACGTGATCAACATCATCGCTCGCGAGGGCATTCGGGTTAAGGGGTTTCGAACGGAGATCCCGACTCTCGAGGACGTGTTTCTAAAGCTCACTGGCCACGGAATCAGGGACTGACCGATGCTAAAGGGGTTCTGGAAGCTCACCTGGGTCGAGACCAAGGTCTTCATGAGGGAGCCGCTGGGCGTCGCGGGCAGCCTCGGCATGCCGGTGATCATCTTCATCGTTCTGGGACGGTCTCTGGGGTCCGGCCGGCTGGACGCGACTTCGGCGGATCAGGCTCCGTTCAACGTGCCGATCCTGGCAGCGCTCATCATTGCCGTCGGTTCGGTACTGTCGCTCGTGGCGATCATCTCCATCTACAGGGAGGGAGGGATCCTCAAGCGCCTTCGAGCCACGCCGCTTTCCCCCATGACGATCTTGGGCGCCCACGTATTCGTCAAGCTGGTCTTCACGGTCATCGGTTTGGGGCTGCTGGTTGTGGCAGGCCGGCAGTTCTTCCCCGGTGCGATGGATGTGAACTTGCCCAGCTTCACGGCGGCGCTCCTACTGAGCACGCTGAGCATTCTCTCGATCGGCTTTTTGATCGCCAGCATCGTTCCCACGGCCCGGTTTGCCCAGCCGATAGGTGCGGCGTTCCTCTATCCGATGATTGCGCTGTCCGGTCTGTTCTTTTCCCTCGAGCAGCTCCCGCTCTCTATTCGAATTGTCGCGTACGGGCTCCCCACGACACACGCAGTCTCGCTCATGCAAGGGATCTGGGACGGCTCGGGTTGGGGTGCTCATTGGGGGAACGTGGCGGCGTTGATCTTGGTGTTCGGGGTCTGTTCCGGGCTTGCGACGAAGGTCTTTCGATGGACCTGAACGGCCCCAGAGACGGGGAAAAGAACCGCATGAGGTCAGACAGGAGACATTGAATGGTCGGCTCCGCGGTCGTGTACCTGGGACTGATCATTACCACTTCCGGATTGGCTCTCCTTGTGAAGCCGAATCGCCGGCTGCGCATCCCGGGGCGCTCCCGTGCGGTCATGGTCGCGGCGGCGGGGTTCCTGCTGACCACAGCGGGCTTGAGCCTTCCAGCCCCGGAGTCACGAGTCAGCCGTGTCAACATGCGGCTCGACCAGTTCGCACCCGTCTGGCAGTTTAGCGAGTTCCACACGATCACAATCGCCGCCCCCTCCGCACGCGTGTTCGAGGCGATCGAGCGTGTCCGAGCCGACGAGATCTTCCTGTTCCGCACGCTCTCGTGGATCCGTCGCGGCGGCCAGCGGCTCCCGGAGAGCATCCTGAACGCTGGAGAGCACGAGTCGCTGATCGACGTGGCCACACAAAGCGGCTTCGTGCGTCTTGCTTACGACTTTCCGCGGGAGCTGGTCATCGGCACCGTGGTCATGGCGCCGCCCGGCACGCGCGGGCCGGTGACGCCACAGATCTTTCAGACACCGTTGGCAGCCGGATTCGCCCTGGCCTCGATGAACTTCGTGGTCACGCCGGATGGGGCGGGTGGTTCGGTTGTATCGACCGAAACGCGTGTGTACGCCAACAGTCCCTCGGCGCGTCGACGTTTCGCGGCATACTGGCGGGTGATCTATCCCGGAAGCGCGATCATTCGCCGGATGTGGCTGCGCGCGGTCCAGCGACGAGCTACAAGTCCAAGTGGGATGTGACGTACGTCGCGACCTGCACTTCGCGCCGGCCTAGAACTGGCGCGCGGGGAATCGCCGCCGGGTGATCACGGCGCCAGCGCCACGAGCAGTTCGATGTCGTCGAACCAGGCCATGGCCGTCCCTCCGGTATCGTCGGTATCGACGAGGAGGGCGATCGCTGCGAGCTCAGGCGGCGGTTCGCCGAAGGCGCGCGCATAGTCAGCCATGATATCGCGGTCCTCGATCATCCACTCCCCAGCGTGTTGGTTTCCGCTTCGAAGAACGATCGTGGAGACTTCGGAGGTATACGGATTCGGGTATCGGCTGCCGACCGGCACATGGCCGGCCCAGGCGTAGGCGAGCGCCCGCGTGCCCTCGCCAAACTCGGCATCCCCGAACAGGACGAACACGCGAGCGGCATAGTCGTCTCCGTCCTTTTCGGTTTCCCTCAAGTTTTCTGTCAGGCTGGTCATGACGCGCCAACGCCAGCGAAGCCGGCCTTGGGAGATAGAATGGCGGTCGACCGGCATCAGGAGCGCAGCCGCGGCATTATGGCTGGCAGCCTCGAGCACCGAGTTGCCGTCGATGTCTATGATCCGGTACTCCGTCAACCGGCGGTCCAAGCGTTGCTTGCGCCAGGCGTCGATCCCATCCGAGAAATCCTCGGCGAGGCCCGTCTGGAGATCCGTCGATTCCTGTGCGGCCTGGACATGGGCCGGGGCGATCGTGCACGCGAGACCCAAGACCAAGACGCCGCTTGCGAGGCAGCCTATCATGGCCATCCAGCATAAGGACTCGGCCATTCTGTCGTCGCTGTCACTCATGGCGCATCCAAAACCGAAGCAGCTTCGGTCGCCCAAACCCCGAAATCACTCAGAACGGTCCCAAATGTGCCAAGAAGTCACACGTTCCGGTGAAAAGAGCTACTCCGCAGGCGCGGACACGAGCGGCGAATCGTGGTGGTGGGCTTCCTTCCACTCACCTCCGTCCCAGATCCAAACCGCTGTGACCCGGCGAGGTCCTTCTACGACTCTGCCGTCCGGCCAAGTCTCCGAGCCCTCCAGATAGAACGCGGCGACGGCCACGTTACCGTAGAGGTCAACCGTCACGTCTCGGGTACGCCAATCGGCCTGCGCGTCCGCGAAATATTCTGAGATCGCCGCTCCATCCTCTTCGGACTCAAGCACCCAGAGAGGCCCCTCGTCCAAGAGAAACCCGGTAAACCGCGGCATGTGATGACCGATGACGGTCTGGTCGTCTCTCGCGTTGATCGCCTCCCAGTGGGCGTCGATGGTCGTTTTCAGGCTCTCCACATCGGCTTGGGGTGAGGCGGTCTCGTCGGTAGCAGGCTCTTGGTCCGCAGTCGGGGAACAAGCGGCAGCCGCGATGACGAAGACGCAGAGAGCGATAGTGGCAGCGGGCACTTTCATCGGACACCTCCGGGCAAGGAGAGACAGTTTGCTGCTACTTCATCGTTTCCAGCATAGGCAAGGCAGCAGGCGGTATCTACCGTACGCGGACGTATGGTTGGTCGGCTGCCCTACGAGGACGAGATCAGGAGCGTGGAGGGGCCAGATGCGAGCAGGGGCGGCTCTGAAGGAACCGCCCCATGATTTCGTTGACTGTCGTGGTCACACCGCTACATGGGAGGCGCGGCTCGGCCTCAGTCGCTGCCTTCGAGCGCGTACTCAACGTCGCTGATCGGGATCATCAGGTGGACGTAGGGGGTGCCCTTCCACATGACCCA
>Ga0255058_10000074_pt1 | contig 55210 bp, 54 predicted proteins | sample Cases_109_9_MG_FD_188637 | JGI IMG/M metagenome (GOLD analysis project Ga0255058, IMG submission 188637) | Seawater microbial communities from Amundsen Gulf, Northwest Territories, Canada - Cases_109_9 | ecosystem: Environmental > Aquatic > Marine > Gulf | place: Canada: Northwest Territories...
GACGGAGCGCTTTTGTCGCGCCGTCGCCAACCCTCACGTCGACATCCTGGGCCACCCCACCGGTCGACAGCTCTTGGCCCGGTCGCCGGTCGACCTGGACATGGAGCGCGTCCTCGACGCCGCTGTCGAGCACGGTGTCGCGATCGAGATCAACGCCCAGCCCAAGCGACTCGATCTTGGCTGGCGCTGGCACCGTGCCGCGCTCGAGCGTGGCCTCAAGTTCGTCGTCGCGCCCGACGCGCACGGACCGGAAACGATCGACTACCTAGAGCATGGAATCGCGATGGCCCGAAAAGGCGGACTGACTGCCGCCGACATCCTCAACACCCAGCCGGTCGGGACCTTTCTTCAATCACTCAAAACGGGATAGTGATCCGCGTCCGCGTAGACGACTTGCCATTTGTCGTCTAGGCGTGCCCAGATGAGCGTCGTGGCGCCACCCGCTAGCAACACGTCTCCCGACGCGGCGATGATCGAATCCCGAAATGTGAAGCTCACTAGCGCGGCGTCGGGACCGAGCACGCGCACCTCGAGGTCTTCCCATCCGGGCTCGAAATGCTGGAAGGTCGAGATATCGCCGATGCCGGTCACGACCTCTCCGTAGTTCGCCCGCACTCCGTCCGCGTACATGTAGAAGTCCGGTGCGAGAAAGGAAAGGACACGCCCTGGCTGCCGATCCCGTTCGGCCTGCTCAAAGGCGCGCGTCAGAGAATCCACGGTGGCGACGATGCCCTGGTGGTCGGCTGTGGGCGACCTCGGCTCCGGAGCCAGCTGCTGACATGCGCCCATGAGCAGGGCACCTGCGAAGACGATGCGATGCATGGACAGAGTGTACGTGGGCGGAAGCCTTGACATTTATATCAATAGCTATATAATAACTGCTATACCATGAGCCTTTCCCACATCCTGCTGGGCTTTCTGCGAGAGCCGGCGAGCGGCTACGACCTCAAGCGAACCTTTGAGCGTTCGGTGCGCCACTTCTGGTCGGCGGAGCTGTCCCAGATCTATCCGACCTTAAAGCGGATGGAGGCGGAGGGGTGGCTCTCCAGCACGACCGAGCCGTCCGCCCGCGGACCCGATCGGCGGGTCTACGCGACCACGCCGGCAGGGTGCGCCGAGCTCGAACGGTGGCTCGCTGGCGGGCCCAGCCTCGGCACCGAGCGGTTTGCCTACCTGGCCCAGCTCTTCTTTATGGATGCGCTCGACGATCCGGCGGTCACGCTCGACTTCATGCGCGCGCTACGCGACCGGCTCGCCGTTTGGCGCGCCGAGCTCGAGGCGATCGAGGCCGAGATCGAACGCCGTGCACCTGGGTTCCCCGACCAGCTCCCGGATCGAGTGTTCAACCAGCACGCGACATTACGAATGGGACTCCACACGTTGAGCGCCAGGCTCGCTTGGTGCGACGAGACGATCGACAGACTCAACCGCAGGATGGCGGGCCGCGCGTCGGTTCGCGAAACCGCGGGCGCCGTAAAGGAGGCGTGACGTGTATCTGATCTTCAAAACGATCTTGTTTGCGCACATCGCTGTAGCGTTCTTTGGATTGGTGGCGTTCTGGGTCCCGATCTTTGCGCGCAAAGGTGAGCGCGTTCACGTCCGCGCCGGCAAGGCGTTCTTGTATGCGGCCTACTTCGTGGGGGCGACCGCTTTCACGATCGCGACGATGTCGATCCTGAGCCCGTTTGGCACCCACCCCGAGGCGTTACCCAGCGATCCGGCGGACATCGCCGCGGCGGTGACCGAGATCCGCATGCTCGAGGCGTTTTTGGCGTACTTGGCGATCATCACGGTGGCATCCGTTTACCACGGCGTGCGCTCGATGCAAACGCGGCGTGATCCATCGCTCCTCAAGACACCGTTTCACACGTTCATCAGTGCGGCCGCGATGTTGGCCGGAATCACGATGCTGGTCATGGGCGTGACCACGCAGCACAGCGCGCGCTGGGTTTTTGTCGCGCTGTCACCGATCGGCATCTTGATCGGACAAAACGCGTTGCGCTACGCGCGCCGGCCAAAGGCGACCCCGATGGCCCACTGGTATGAGCACATCGGTGCCATGATCGGCGGCGGGATCGCGTTCCACACCGCGTTTGCGGTGTTCGGCATCCAGCGCTTCGTCGAGTACAGCCTGGAGGGGTTCATCGGCATCCTGCCGTGGATCACACCCGGTATCGTCGGTACGATCGCGACCGTTGTCTGGCAGCGGCACTACCGCCGCAAGTTCGGCGAGACCGGCGGTGCGGCGCGCGCCTAGGGGACCACGGCCATAGCCCGAACGCGGCGGCGCTCGTCCCCTTCGGGCCACGAGATCGACAAACGGGTCCAGTTGATACCGGCATCCGCCGAACGAAACACACCCCGATTGCAGACCGCGTAGAAGATCCCAGGCTCGAACGGGTTAGCCGCCAACACGTGCGCGGTCGTGCGCTCCGGATCCGGCAGGCCGACGCCGAGCTGGAACCATCGCCCGTCACCGACGCGGCGGTACATCCGAGAGTATGCGGCGTTCGGATTGTGCGCCTGGACCGGGCCGGCGGAGGCCGAAGCGATGGCGATGCTGGGGTCGCGCGAGTCGAGAGCGATGCCCCATAAGTACAACTTCTCCAGCCCGGCGGCTGGCTGGGTCCAGTTGTTTCCATGATCGCGACTCTCGAAATATCCGTCACCCGCCGCCGCCCACAGCCGGCCGGCGGCCCGCGGGTGGGTGGCCATCGTGTGAACGTCGCGCGGACCTCCTTCGACGCGGTCTTCCCACGACGCGCCGCCGTTTCGGCTACGGATCGTCGCACCGGCCTCGATGCTGACGTAGAGCCATCCCTCGCGAGTGGGATCGCACTGGATCCACCGCACGTGATGGGATTCCGGGCGCGGCGGGAACTTCCATTCCGAGTTAGAAGGCAGCTCCTCAAGCCCAGTTCGCTCCCGCCACGAGCTCCCACCGTCCTCTGAGCGATAGACGGCGCTCGGATCTGTACCCGCGTAGACGACGCCTCCGGCCGGCGAATCCTCGAGCGAGCTGACGGCGATCGCGGTGATCCGCGCCTCCGGAAACCCTTCGCCCGCCCACTCCCACCTGTCGCCACCGTCGTCGCTGCGCCAGAGACCACTGCCAAACGTGCCACAGTAGACATTCGCCGGGCGATTGGGATCGATCGCGAGGCAGACCGGGAGCGTCATCTCGAGGTGCGACGTGGTCTCCCACTCGCCTTCCGGATCTCTAGCTTTGGCGACCAAGAGCTCGTCTTCGCGGGCGATGATGAGTCGCGGCATCGCGATAATCTACCGGCTGTTCGAGTGAGTCGCTGCGCGGTTGTCCAAGGACCCGACCGAACCTATTTTAGCACACTCAGTTAGGGGGTTTCGAGCAACCGCTCGAGGGACCAGATTCCATGCTCACCGGGAGACAGGTTTGAAGATCGCGGTATGCATCAAACAGGTGCCCGAGGGGGACGCCCGCCTCAAGATCGACGCCGACGGCATATCGATCGCTGACGCTGATTTGGCTACCGAAATCAACGAGAGCGATCAGTACGCGCTCGAGTCCGGTTTACGGCTGACCGAGAGCCAAGGTGGCGAGGTGGTGGTCGTCTGCCTGGGTCGCGATCGTGCCGAGGAGGCGATTCGCCGCGCGCTTGCGATGGGTGCCGAGCGGGCGATCCACCTGAACGACCCCGCGTTCCAGGGCGGTGATGCGGCCGCCACTGCGCGCGCGCTGGCCGCCGCTATCGAGCGCGAAAACGTCGATCTGGTACTTACCGGTATCCAATCCGACGACGCGGGCTGGGCTCAGACCGGGCCGATCCTGGCAGCACGACTCGGGTGGCCGAGCGCGACCTTGATCATGGAGATCGAGCCTGAAGGCGACACAATCAAGGTCAAGCGTGAGCTCGAAGCGGGATGGTTCCAATGGGTGCGTTTGCCGTTGCCGGCATTGCTGACGATTCAATCCGGGATCAGCACGGTGCGGTACGCAACGCTCAAGGGGATCATGGGCGCGAAGAAGAAGGAGCTCGCGAAGGTGACGCCGGCCGATATCGGACTGGCGCCGGACGAGGTCGGCGGCGCCGGGCGCAAAACGCGAACGACGCGGCTCTACGTGCCCGAGAAGACCAAGGGCGCCGAGATCCTCGAGGGCGATGCCGCCACCGCCGTCGCGACGTTGGTCGAAAAACTCCAGAAGGAAGCGAAGGTGCTGTAAGATGGCGGGCGCGATCTGGGCGGTAACGGAATCCGGCGACGACGGCCTCAAATCGATCTCGTTCGAGGTGATCGCCTGTGGGCAGGCGTTGGCCGAGGCGCTTGGCAGCCCGCTCGAAGCGGTGGTGATGGCCGCCGACGGATCGGCCGCCGCTCAAGCGGTGGCCAACAAGCGGGTCGAAGCGGTGCGGGTGGTCGAAGACCCGGCGCTCGCCCCCTACACCCCCGATTCGTACACCGCCGCACTTGTGCAAGCCATCGAGGCCGAGTCGCCGAGCCTGGTCTTGTTCCCGCACAGCTATCAGGTACGCGACTGGGTGCCGCGGCTCGCGGCCGAGGTCGATGCCGCGTTCATCTCCGACGTCGTCGCCCACCGTGTCGATCGTGATGACACCGTGTTCATACGCCAACCCTATCAGGGGAAGCTCAGCTCGGATTGCGTGTTCGTCGGCGATGGGATCAAGATCGTGAGCCTCCAGTCGGGCGCCTATTTGGCCGACGACGCGGCCGCTGGTGACGGCGCGGCCGAGATCGTGAAGCAGGCGGTCGACCTTTCGGCGGTGGCGAGTCGCACCGAGGTGATCGAGACGTTTCAGGAAGTCGAAGACAAGGTCGACCTGTCGCGGGCCGAGGTGATCGTCGCCGTCGGTCGCGGCATCGGCAAACAGGAGCAGCTCCCGATCGTCGAGGAGCTGGCCCAAGTGCTCGGTGCGCAGCTCGCGGCCAGCCGACCGGTGTGCGACAACGAGTGGCTGCCGATGGACCGCCAGATAGGGTCATCGGGTCAGACGGTGACTCCCAAGCTGTATGTCGCGGTCGGTATCTCCGGAGCGATTCAGCACTTAGTGGGTATGAAGAACTCCGGCACGATTGTGGCAATAAACAAAGACCCCAATGCGCCCGTTTTCTCGGTCTCGGACTACGGCATCGTGGGGGATTTGTTCGAGATCGTACCCGAGTTGACGAACCAGATCCGTGAGGCCAAAGGAACCGGTTGATGGAAGACCTGAAGATTTTCGAAGAAGTCTCGGTCGAGTGCGACGAGAAGGGCACGATGGAGTTCGAGGGCGGGCACTCGCACGGCACGATCGGGTTGCTGGACGCCGCCGAGGCGCCGATCCCGTTTGATGCCTATCGCGAGCTCGACGCGACCGTCTGCGCCGAGCGCGCCGCTGCCGCGAAGGCGATCCTAGCCGACCAACTGGTGGTGCTCGTACACCACTATCAGCGTAACGACGTCTATCAATTCGCGGACTTGACCGGTGACTCATTCAAGCTGAGCCAACAGGCGGCGGAGTCGACCGCATCGACGATCGTTTTCTGCGGCGTCCACTTCATGGCCGAGTCAGCCGATATCCTCTCGCGTCCCGATCAAACCGTGATCCTCCCTGACCTTTCGGCCGGCTGTTCGATGGCTGACATGGCCGACATCGCACAAGTCGAGGAGTGCTGGGACACTTTGACCGAGGTGATGGGCGTCGATCCGGTCGAGCGGGTCATGCCGGTCACGTACATGAACTCGAGCGCTGCGCTCAAGGCGTTTTGCGGGGAGCGTGGTGGCATCGTCTGCACGTCGACCAACGCCCGAGCGGTGCTCGAGTGGGCGTACGAGCAACGGCGCCAGGTGCTCTTCTTCCCGGACCAACATCTGGGCCGCAACACCGCCAAGGGGATGGGGATACCGCTCGAAGAGATGACGGTTTGGAACCCGCGGCTGCCCAACGGCGGCGGCGAGCCAGACGCACTCGAGCAGGCCAGGATCATTCTGTGGCTAGGCCACTGCTCGGTGCACAACATCTTCCTAGCTGAGCATGTCGATCGGATCCGCGAGGCCAAGCCAAACGTCAAGATCCTCGTCCATCCGGAATGCCGGATGGAGGTCGTAGACAAAGCGGACGCCGTCGGTTCGACCGAGACGATCGTGCGCACGGTAGGCGAGTCACCACCTGGCTCCGAGTGGGCGATCGGAACCGAGATCCATCTCGTCAATCGGCTCAAGGAGCAGTGCCCCGACCGCGGTGTCTACTTCTTGAGTCCAACCGTGTGCATGTGCGCTACCATGTACCGGATCGATCTGCCGCACTTAGCGTGGGTCCTCGACAACCTGGCCTCCGGTCACGTCGTCAACCAGATCTCGGTCGACGAGGGGACAACCAGGTGGGCCCGGGTGGCGCTCGATCGAATGTTGGCTGTGCGATGAGGTCGCACGCCCAAAGGTGAGACGACCCGGCGGTCACGCCAGCGCCGCGGCGAGGACCGCTACGTTTCTGCTGTTAGCGGTTGCGCTCGCCAGCGGATGCGGAAGACAGATCCTCGGTTTTGGCGGCTCCAAGGATGGCGTGCTCTTGGTTCGCCACACCGAGGGGGACCCACTCGAGATCGTGGCCAACGAGACCGTGCTCGGCATCGCTCAATCGGGTGGCTTCACGTGTTTTCAGAATACTCCCACCGGATCGCTCCGGATCGAAGCGAGGGTTGCCAACGGCGACCGGCTGGTTCGCGCCGCCAGCATCATGCTGCCACCCGATCAGCCGCTGTTGTGGGACATCGACCACGATCAGGTGTTGTCGGGACGAGCCCACCGAGGGCTGTGCGACGAGCCCAGTACATAGGATGGAAGGAGATACTGATGGGCGACGTTATGGTTCGCGTTCAGCAGACCCCAAACCCAAACAGCATTCTGTTCCACGTCGACCAGACGGTGACCGAGGAGCGGATGCGTCAGTTCAACTCGCTGGAGGAGGCTGAGGGCGCGCCGCTAGCGCAAGCACTGTTTGGGATCGCCGCCGTCGAATCGGTGTTCTTCATGCCCAGCTCGATTACGGTGAGCAAATCGGACGACGGGGACTGGGGAGCGATCGCCCCGGCCGCCGAAGAAGCGATTCGATCGCACTTCGCGGCCTAGGGTCGACCGGCTGCGGCTAGACGGCTACGGCTGAGCGTAGGTCGCGAACGATGTCGCGGTTTCCCACAATCGAACCGTGGTCACCGGATAACCCCGCTCGCTCGCGTGGTCGAAGATCTCGCGGGCGATATTCTCCGCGGTCGGGTTGTCGCTCATCAGGTACATCGGCTCACCCTGCTCGCGCAACCACGCCACCATCGGATCGTCGTCGCGCAGGATCATCTGGTGATCCATCTTGTCGTCGATCCACGCCTTGACGTCACGCTTCACATCGGCGAAGTCGACCACCATCCCGCGATGATCCAACCCTGCTTTCTCGAGCTCGATCTCGACCAGGCCGTTGTGCCCATGAGGATGCGCGCACGGACCCTCGTAGTCCAGCAGCCGATGGCCGTAGCAGAACTGAATCTGAACGGTCACGCGGTACGTCATTTGCCTATCAGGCGGCCGCCGTCGACGACCATCACGTGACCGGTCACGAAGTCGGTCATCGCCACCAGGTACACGACCGTTTGCGCGACATCCTGGGGACTACCCAGTCGTTTGAGCAACGTGTCGTCTAGGATCTTGTTGGCGTCCTCGTCGCTGAAGTCGGGGGGCAACATGACCGGCCCCGGTGCGATCGCGTTGACCGCGATGTCAGGTGCGAGCTCCTTGGCCATGGCCTTCGTCATCGTGATCACGCCGCCCTTCGAGACGACGTACGGCAGGTAGTTCCGGTACGGGCGCAACCCCGCCCAGTCAGCGATAAACACGATCTTGCCGCCCTCGTTTTCGCGCATCAACGCTGCCGCGTGCCACGCAGTAAAGAACGGCGCCTTCAAGTTCGTGCTGATCGTCTGCTCCCAAACCGTCTCGTCGATCTCATCCCATGGCGTGCGCGGAAAAATTGCCGCGTTGTTGACGAGCACGTCGAGCCGGCCCCACCGCTCGCGAACACTGTCGATCAGCTGCTTGATCTGGCGCAGCTCGCCCAGATCAGCCTGGATCGACTCGGCTTCGACTTTTAGTGCCCTGACACGCTGGACGGTTTCGAGCGCCGGTCCGGCGCTCGATCGATAGTGAACGGCGATATGCATCCCCGTCTTGGCCAACGCCAGGGCGATCTCGCGACCCACTCGCATCGCGGCGCCGGTCACCAGTGCGACCTTTCCTGTTGTGTCCATCAACCCCTCACTAGGTTGTGCGCGTGGTCAAGCAGGGGAAGCTGTGCGTGCTCGCGTCCGGGGGTATCGACAGCGCAGTGGCGCTAGCCGAGGCCGCTCGAAGCGCTGAATCCGTTGTGCCGGTCTACGTTCGATCGGGACTCGTCTGGGAGCGGGCGGAAATCTATTGGCTAAAACGGTGGCTGCAAATCCTGGACAGCAGCGACGTCGCACCGCTCGAGATCCTGGAGCTGCCGGTCAGCGATCTCTATGGCGATCACTGGAGCGTGACGGGCGTCGAGCCGCCAGACGATCGATCGACTGACGAAGCAACGTACTTGCCGGGCAGAAACATCTTGCTGCTCGCCAAGGCCGGTGTGTTCGCGGCCACCAACGGCTGTCGGGCCATTGTGCTGGGTCCGCTAGCGGCAAACCCGTTTCCCGACGCCACGCCGCCGTTTTTCGAGGCGATGGCGACGGCACTCGGTTGCGGCATGGGCTTGGACCACCGACTGCCGATCGAGACGCCGCTGGCCGGTCTCACCAAATCAGAAGTCGTACGTCGCGGAGCCGGCTTCCGGCTCGACCTCACGTTTTCTTGCCTGGATCCGAAGTCAGAGCACGCACATTGCGGCGCGTGCAACAAGTGCGCTGAGCGGCAGCAGGGCTTTCGCAACGCCGGGGTCGACGACCTGACCTCGTACGCTACGAACGACAGCGGTGCTTCCCGGCCGACTTCTCGTGACCGCCGCGGCAGCGTACATCCAAGCGCCTGATCCACTGCGGACCGGCGATCGTGATGTTGTCGACCCGTACGATTCCGCGTCCGCGCTCGAACCGCACCACCGTCCCGGCATCGAAGCAGACACTGCACCAGACGTGGAGGATCGTGTCCGGGTCGTCGGCCGAATCGCCGAACGCGTACCATCCGTCACGAATCGCACCGCCAAGCATCGCTTCGGGCGTTGTATCGGCTAGAAAATCGAAACCGTTCTCACCTGCGTCGTAGAGGGGCACGACGTTTGGACGCGGTCCCGGCGTGCGGATGACATCGATCTCGATCGCGCCGTCGAGTGGGATCAGGATCTGGCTGTCGGAAGCCAAGCCCGGCCACGACAAGCCTTGGAGGGTGGCGTACGATCGGTCGTGGATGTTGAGGGTTGGACCGACGCGCACGCGCAGGGTGTCGCCCTCCGATGTCTCGTACGCCAACTCGTCGTCGACCTCCAGCCCCATCCAAGCCGCCAGGTCCTGTGAGCCAAGCGGCGTCTGAGCGCCGACCGGCGCCACGCCAACCAACGCCAATAGAGCCAGTGTGAAGAGATCGCGATTGAGAGTCCAACTCATGGTGATCGAATACCCCCGCGGGGGTCGTGAGTTCTACGAGCCGAGCGGTGGCGCCGGACCGAACAATCGATCGGCGTTGTCCTGCAACAGCTTTACCTGCACGTCCTCCGGCAAATCGAGTGCGAGGAAGGTGTCGAGGTTTTGTTTCATGCCCGGAACCATCGGTCCCGGCCAGTCAGTCCCCCACAAGAGCTTGTCGGCGACGTCGACAAGCCGCGGGAAGTACTGGATCAACCCCTTGGGTGGAATTCCCGATACGTCACCCCAAAAGTTCGGATGTCGGCGCAACAGGAAAAACGACGTCTCGGCCCACAGCGGCCGCCCCAGATGCGCCATGATGACGTGAAGCTCGGGAAAGTCGACCCCGACGTCGTCGAGCACGATCGGGTCGGCGTAGACGTTTCGCGCGCCGGGAAAGACCGACGTCCCGGTGTGCACCATGATCGGCACACCTAGCTCCTCGGCGCGAGCGTAAATCTCGTCCAATCGCGTTGACCCTTCTCGATAGGCGTTGGCGGCGACCTCTTGATGCGGTGGGTGGAGCTTGATCGCTCTGACGCCGAGCTCGACCAGCCGATCGACTTGATCTCCAGCCGCGTCGGGATCGACGCCGCCAAACGGAATCATCCGTTCTGGCGCGTGACGCGCGAGCTCGGCGACCCACGGGTTCACGTTCTCGGTAAACCCCATCAGCGTCGGGCTGACGTAGTTGATGACCCCGATCCGCGCGATCCCCGCCGCATCCATCGTGCGCAGCACGAGCTCGGGGTCGTTCATCATCCGCTCGAGCTCGGCAAAGTCGTCGCGACCCTTGGCCATCCGCGCGCGCGCGCCGGGCTTGAGCTCATGCCACGGTTGGATGTGGACGTGGGCGTCGGTGATCCGGAGGTTCAGCGCGCCCCCTAGCCGGGTCCGAGAGCGGTCAAGAAGCCGCTGATCACAAAGACCGCGACGCCGAGAGCGTAGGCCGCCCCCTTCGACGCTTTCAACGCGTGGACCGCCGCAAGAGCCACCAGGACCGAGTACCAAACCGAGAAGAAGTTGATGTTCGCGAGCTGACCCCAGAGCAACGCCGGCATGTCGCCACGGTCGACAAAGAGCGACAGCCCGAATAGCGGGGGTCCGCCCTCCCGGGCAACCGTCTCCGCGCCCTTGATGCCGATGACGAGGGCCTGCAGCACGACTTGAAGAACCGTCACCGTGCTGGCGTACACCAACGCCGTGAATGCGATCGGGTACTCGGCGTTCTTGGCACCGGCGATCGCCGACCAGCCCCAGAGCAAGAGCCCCATAAACGCGGTAACAACGCCGAAAACGATCGGCGCCGCAACCACGCCGATCCATTTCCACATCGCGAGCTGCCCAAGCGCTTGGTCGTGCTGGGCGTCGTTGAGCCGTTGGTCCCCCGTGATCGTGATCCGCTGCAGCTCTTCGACCATCGGCAGGTTGATGAACGTCATCGCGAGCAGAATGGCCGCCAGGATGAGGAGCGGCGCGACCCAGCGCGGTTGTTCGGCGACGTCCTCGAAGGTTGCCTGTGGCGCAAAGAGGATGTCGCGAAAGTTCTGTCCGACGGAACGGCCTATCGTCCCTTCCACTCCGGTTTCCGTTTCTCGAGAAACGCGGCCACGCCTTCGATCCTATCGTCGGTAGAGAACGCCAGTGCGAAGAGATCGCGCTCCTGCTCGAGACCGGCCGACAACTCCATTTCATTGGCCAGTCTGAGCGCACGCTTGGCAAGCTTGAGCGTGACCGGACTCTTGCTCGCCATCGCTCGCGCCACCTCGAGCGTCTTGTCCATCAGCTCCTCCGCCGGCACGATCTCGTCGAGCAAGCCGATCTCGTACGCTTTGACCGCGTCGATGATCTCGCCAGTCAGGATCAGCTGGTTCGCTTTGCCGTACCCGACCAGCCGCGTCAACCGTTGAGTTCCTCCGCCACCGGGGATGATCCCCAGGTTGACCTCGGGCTGGCCGATGCGCGCGGTGTCGGCGCCGATCCGAACGTCACAAGCCAGTGCCAGCTCGCATCCGCCGCCCAGGCAGTACCCGTTGATCATCGCGATCGTCGGCAATGGAAAGTCCCAGATCGAATCGAACACCGTCGGGGTCGCCATCGCCTCGCGTTGCTCGAGCGGTGTCCGGTCGGCGAACTCGCCAATGTCCGCGCCGGCGATGAACGCCTTCTCACCCGCGCCGGTGATAACGAGCACGCGAACGTCTGGGTCTTCAGCGGCGCGTCTGGCCTCCTCTGTGAGCGCATCCCGCACTGCAGCGTTCAGCGCGTTCATCTTCTCCGGCCGATCGATCGTGACCAGTCGGATCCCCTTGTCCACGGTTTCGACCCGAACGACGGATGAGGCGCTGCTCATGGTTCCTCCTTCGATATCGGTTCGCCGTCCTTCCACACGTAGAACCCTTCGCCCGTCTTGCGACCCAACTTACCAGCTGCGACCAGCTCGCGAAGGACCTCCGGCACGGCGAACCGCGTCGCGTCGATCGTCTGCGCCAGGTGGTCGGCGATCGCCAACCGCACGTCGAGCCCCACCAAGTCGGTCAGTTTGAGCGGACCCATCGGGTGGTTGTAGCCGAGCTCCATCGCGACGTCGATGTCGCGCGCCGACGCGACCTCGTCCTCGAGCATCCGCATCGCCTCGAGGCCTAGCACGATGCCAAGCCGGCTGCTCGCGAACCCCGGGACGTCGCGGACGACGATCGGCTCCTTGCCGAGCGATCGCACGACGTTGACCATCGTTTCCTGGACCTGGGGATCGGTCTCGGGTGTCACCACCACTTCGACCAAGTGCATGATGTGGACGGGGTTGAAAAAATGAAGCCCGACGACGCGCTCGGGTCGACCGGTCGCCGATCCCAACGCGGTGATCGACAGCGACGAAGTGTTGCTGGCGAGCACCGTTTTCTCGCCACACCGTTGGTCGAGCAATGCGAACACTTCGCGTTTGGCATCCAGGTCTTCCGGGATCGCCTCGACGACCAGATCGGCGTTTTTGATTGCAACCCCAAGATCCGACTCGCTCGCGATCCGCTCCAACGCGGATGTCTTGTCGCCGGCTTTGATCTTGCCGAGCTCGACGCCCTTGGCGAGCGTCGCGTCGATCGCACGAAGCGCACGTTCTAGGGCGTCACCATCGGCGTCGTGCAGCGTTGTCGCGTACCCCGCCTGCGCAGCGACCTGGGCGATCCCTCGACCCATTGTTCCGGCGCCGATCACCGCCACCGCATCGAAACCGTGCGGCCTGGGCACCCCGGCGCTCACGCGCTGTCTCCCGGTGCAACCTTAACCGGCACTGGTGCCAGTTCGGCGATCCGATCGACGGCTCGATCACACTCTTCGCCCGAGTTGTAGAAGTGCGGCGACAGCCGGATCCCTGCGCCGGGCCGATAGTCGATCAGGATGTCCTCGTCGAGGAGCTGGCGCGCGATCGGCTCGGCGTCCGGCGGCGCCAACGTCACCGTGCCGCCGCGGCGGTGGCTTTCGCGCGGCGTGGCGACATCGATGCCGTAGCGATCGGCGCGCTCGATGATCCGCTCGGTCAGCGCGATTGACTTCTCGCGGATCGCCTGGGGGCCAATCTGGTTCATGATCTCCAGCCCCGGCCGAGCGACCATGTGCGCCGGCACGCCAGGGGTCCCGGTCAGGAAGCGATGGATCGAATCCGCCCGCGTTAACTCGGGTTCGAACGCGAACGGCTCGTCGGCCGCCATCCAACCAGTGACTTGGGGCTCCAAGCGGTCATAGAGATCTGGGCGCGCGTACAGAAAGGCGTTGCCGGGGCCGCCACACAACCACTTGAGACACCCGCCAACCGCGAAGTCGGCGTTCCAAGCTTCGATCTCGAGCGGCATGACGCCCGCCGACTGATAGACGTCGAGACAAACCCGGGCTCCGACTCGATGGGCCTTCTCACAGATCGCGGCGGCGTCCTGAACAAACGCGCTCTTGAAAGCCACGTGGCTAATCGGCACTAACGCGGTTTGATCGTCGATCGCGTCGAGCAGTCGCTCGAGATCGACAGTGATCCCATCGCCGTTGGTCGGAACGACCACCACCTCGGCACCCTCGGCCTGGGCTCCAGAATAGAGATACATGACGGATGGGAACTCGAGCTCGGTGTGGACGATGCGGTTGCGGGCCCCCGCCCAATCGAAGCACGACCGCACGATCGCCGACGCCACGGTGACGCTGGGCTGCATGACGACCGTGCCGGGTGGCACACCAAGTAGCGGCGCTGCCAGATCGCCGACCTCGGTCACGATGTCCCACCAACCCTCTTCCCACGCCTTGATCCCGCGCATGTTCCACATCTCGGCGTATTCGGCGAGCGCGTCCGCCGCGGCTTCTGGCATCGGGCCCAACGAGTTCGAGATCAGATACGTGGTCCGATCGAGAATCGGAAATTGATCGCGCCAGGCGAGAAGGGGGTCCGACATGATCCGCCTAATCGCCTTCGAAGCGCGGTGCTTCCTTAGCCCGGAAGGCGGCCAGCCCCCGAGTCGCGTCGTTCGACCCAAAGCACGCCAACTGGTTCTCAAGCTCGAGCGCTAGCATCGCTTCCAAGCTCTCGTTCTCGCTCCGGTAGACCGCGTGTTTGATGCGCGCGACCGCGATCGGCGGGCCGGCCGCAAGGCGCTTGGCCCAGGCGAGCGCCTCGTCCCACAGTGAGTCGACCGGGACCACCCGGTTGACCATCCCCATCGCCAACGCCTCCTCGGCGCCGACCATCCGCCCCGACCACATGAGCTCGAGCGCACGGGCGGCGCCAACCAACCGCGGCAGCAGGAACGTCCCGCCCCAATCTGGGTGCAGTCCGATGCGCGTGAAGGTCTGACCGATCGTCGCCGTGTCGGCCATAATCCTGAGATCACAAGCCAGCGCGAGGTTCGCGCCGCCGCCCGCCGCCGGGCCGTTGATCGCCGCCAAAACCGGTTGATCGAGCGTCCGGATCGCGGTCACCACCTGCTCGCCGGCGCGGAGCAGCTTCTCGAAATCGTTTGCGAACCCGGATTCGACCAGCTCACGCAAGTAGTTGACGTCGGCACCGGCGCAGAACCCGCGCCCGGCCCCGGTCACGATGATCGCTCGAACCGCCGGGTCGTGCCCCAGTTCGGTGATCGCGGCACCGACGAGGTCGCGCATGTCACCAGTGAACGCGTTGAGCTTCTCGGGTCGGTTCAGCCGCACGATGCCGACCGCGTCATCGCGCTCAACCATGACCTGGGTCTCGCCCGCGGTCACCGGCTCACCGCCCACCGCCGCCATCCCGTTCAACGAGCAGCGACGTGCCCATGCCGCCGCTGACGCAGAGCGTCGCGATCCCGAGCCGGCTCTGTCGCCGGGCCATCTCGTGGAGCAGCGTCACTACGATGCGCGCCCCGGTGCAGCCGATCGGATGGCCCAAGGAGATCGCACCACCGTTGACGTTGACGCGACTCAAGTCGAGGTCGAGATCCCGCGCCACCGCCAGGACCTGAACCGCGAACGCCTCGTTCAGCTCGATCAAGTCGATGTCGTCGATCGTCATCTCCTGGTGTTCGAGCAGCTCGCGGACCGCCGGCACCGGACCGATCCCCATCACCGCCGGATCGACGCCGACGTTGGTCCAATCGACGAGCCGCGCCATCGGCTCAAGCCCCTGTTTTTCGACCACGTCCTCGGCCGCCACGAGCATCGCGGCGGCACCATCGGTGATCCCCGAGGCGTTGCCGGCGTGGACGGTCCCCGCCTCGCGGAAGACGGGGGGCAACTTGGCGAGCTTGGCGAGTGTCACCTCGTCGCGCGGGTGCTCGTCGTGATCGAGCCCGTCCGGGAGGGGCGCGATCTCGTCCGACCACCGACTCGACTCCCGTGCGGCCTGACACCGGTGCTGGCTCTCCATGGCGTAGCGGTCCTGCTCGTCGCGGGGGATCTCGTACCGATCGGCCAGCGTCTCGGCCGTCTCGCCCATCAGATCGCCGCACAGCGGACACAGGAACCCATCCCGGTACATCCCGTCGACCAACTCGCCATGGCCAAGCCGGTATCCCCAACGCGCGCGGGGAAGCATATAAGGCGTTTGGGACATCACTTCGGTGCCACCGGCGAGCACCAGATCGGTGTCGCCGAGGGCCACCGACTGCCAGCCCTGGATGATGGCGATCAAGCTCGAGGCGCACGCCTGGTTGACCGTGTAGGCCGGCGCGCTCTCTGGTATCCCGGCGCGGTAGGCGATCTGACGGGCCACGTTGGGGCCGACGCCGGCCTGACGCGCGTTCCCGAAGATCGTGAGGTCGATCGCTCCCGGGTCGACATCGGCTCGATCGAGACATGCGCGAGCGACATGAGTGCCAAGGTCGGCGGCGGTCTTGTCAGCCAGTGCGCCGCCGAACTTGCCGATCGGCGTCCGCACGGGAGCGCACAAGAACACGGGGCGATTGTACCGAAACCGCATCAAGTCGAATATCGCCCCGCATGGCAGGCTGTCAATCGGGTACAAAAAAAGCCGCCCGGCCTAAGCCGGGCGGCTCTCGACGCGCTGCACGAGACAGCAAAAAAAATGAGGACCGGAAAAACCTGGGGCCTGTTGCCCTCTTCGGAGTCCGAGCCGTTCCCAGCTGCGCCCCGCCACTCGACCAAGGTCAGAGTGGCCAGCGCCTCCTCTCCTGGGTTTCGCCTCCCTTTCAGAGGTCATCCCGGTGAGCAAGTAGCGCGGGTATTGGTTCCGCGCCCCCCCCTTCGTCGTTAGCTTGCGCCCCGACCTTGGGGTCTTCCTGGCTCACCGATGGCATGCGAAAGTCAAAGACGTTCACACACCGCCTCTCTGAGGGTTGACTCCCCTTCAGAGTGTTACCGGGGCGGCCTACCAACTTCCTCTCGGAAGCCAGCGCCTCCCATGAGGTTCTTTCCCCTTCAGCGTATATCGGAGGCGGGAACCCACTCGCCCGGGAGTTACCTCGTCCCGGTTCAGGTGCGACTACAGGGTTTCCCACCCTCTTGCCGCGTTCAGTCTCCCGCGTCCTTCCAGCCTTTTCAGGCCGGTAACGCTCATGGGGTTTTCCCCTTCGGAGCTTTTCCCTCCCGCGGAGCCGTAGCGCCTCTCGGCGCCCTCTGCCCTCCTGTCGTTTACCGGTCTCTGAAAGCAGGTGCAGCCCGCAGGAGCCACATCCAAATCATTACCGGCCCGACTTCAGGGCCTCGCTCCCCGCGCGAGTCCGTGGCGGGCGGACGGGGGTTAGCCGTGCGCCCACTCGCTACTCCCTTGGGGTTTCCACGCTCTAGGGTATTCCACCGTTGCGTTGCGCGCAGCGTCCCGCGTGCTCCCCTCGCAGGCTTAGCTTACGACGCCTAGTGGCGTCGTGCCAGCCCCTCAGGGTCTCGATCCGCAACGGGGTCGACCCCCCGTCGGGAGCCACAACCCTTATGCGCTTTTTGCACCTCTTCTCCGCTCCGTGAGCTTTGAACCGTGTCGTCCCGAGCTTACGCTGACGAACCCGGTGGCATCACTGCTCCGGTGGCTCGTCCTTGGAACGTCCACGACCCTCCCTGAGGGCCCATGGAGTGAGTGTCGGTGCCAGGTTCCAGGTCGCTATCCGACCCTCGCAGACGATTATATGGGGCCCCATGAACCCTGTCAACCTATTGCGAGATAAAGAGTTACAAGATTGCAAGAGGATCGCTACAAATGCTTCCCAAGCGCAAATTTGGTGATGCTCAGATCAACCTCTTTGGGATGTCGCGACGGTAAACCAAAGGCACAAAATCGGTTCGTGCGATCTGTACAGGAGGTTCACAGAATGTCCACAAACCGCGCCTCTTTCTCCACTAGTTATCCACGCGTTATTCACAGCAAAAGGCTCGGATTTGCGGGCTTCTCGCAGCCGGTTGGCTACAGAAGATTGGCGGCGTATTCGGCGAGCCTTGACCGCTCGCCTTTCCGGAGCTCGACATGAGCCGCCAGCGGGACATCGCGGAAGTGCTGCACGACGTGGTTGAAGCCGTTGGTCGACGAGTCGATATACGGGGTGTCGATCTGCCACGGGTCGCCGGTCAGCACGAGCTTGGTGTGATCGCCGACGCGGGTCAGGATCGTCTTCACCTCGAGCGGGGTCAGGTTCTGAGCTTCGTCGACGAGCATGAACTGCTGCGGGATCGACCGCCCGCGGATGTGTGTCAGCGGCTCGACCGCGATCAACCCGCTCCGGATCAGCTCGCTGACCGATCGATCGCCGTTGCGGCTGCGCCGGCCTTCCAGGAGCAGCGCCAGATTGTCGAAGATGGGCTGCATCCAGGGATTGAGCTTCTCGGCCACGTTTCCCGGCAGATAGCCGATGTCCTTGCCCATCGGGAACGTCGGGCGCGAGACGAGCAGATGGCGGTAGGGGCTGCCCGAAAGCGTTTGCTCGAGCCCGGCCGCCAGCGCCAGCAACGTCTTCCCGGTGCCGGCCTTGCCCATCAGCGTGACCAAGACAATCGAGGGGTCCAGCAGTGCGTCCAGCGCGAAGTACTGCTCCTTGTTGCGCGGCCGAATGCCCTGCACGCCTTCGCTGTTCGCGGTCAGCGCCAACAGTCGGCCGCCAAACACGTCGATGCGAGCCAGGGCGGTGTTCAACGGATCGCTCGGGTCGCGAAGGAGCGCATACTCGTTGGGGAAGAAGTCACCCTCGAGCAGCGGTAGCTCACCCGTCTGGCGAAAGAGGTCGAGCTGCTCGGCCGCCAACTCCAACTCCGTCTGGCCCGAATACAGCTCGTCCAGGCGAACGCGGTCGGTCTCGTAATCCTCGGCTGCCAGGCCGAGCGCGTCCGCCTTGATCCGGAGATTGACGTCTTTCGTCACCAGGATCAGCGGGATGTCGGGGTCCTCGTCGCGAAGATGGCGGGCGATCTTGAGGATCTCGTTGTCAACCGTGCCGTTGCCGTGAACGATCGGTTGCTGCGGGTTGTCGGGGTCGAAGACGACCTTCAACGATCCACCGGTTTCGAGGGGGACTCCCTCCGAAAGCCGACCTTGGCGACGCAGACCGTCCAAGAAGCGGCTGATCCAACGCGCGTTCTCGCCGAGCCCCGTCAGCTGCCGCTTGAAGTGATCGATCTCCTCGATGACATAGATCGGCAGCAAGACAGCGTTGTCCTCGAACGCAAGCAACGCCTTGGGGTCGTGTAGCAGGACGTTGGTGTCGAGTAGGAAGCGTTTGCTCACCTCGAGCCGCCTGTCACCTCAGGTTCATCCAAACCGATTTCGTCTCGGTGTACTGCTGAAGCGCGTACTTTCCCAAATCGCGTCCGTACCCGCTTTGTTTGTAGCCGCCAAACGGGTTGGCCGCGTCGTACAGATTGTAAGTATTGATCCACACCGTCCCCGCCTTCAGGCGATGGGCTACGTAGTGCGCCTTCTTAACGTCGTTCGTCCAGACGGCGGCCGCCAATCCATATGGTGACGCATTGGCTTGCTCGATCACTTCCTCGACATCGTCGAACGTGATCGTCGCAAGCACCGGTCCGAAGATCTCCTCGCGGGCGATCGTCATGTCGTTGGTCACGGCGTCGAACACCGTCGGCTGCACGAAGTAGCCGGGTTTGATGTCGGCTCGGCCGCCGCCAGCGACGACCTTGGCGCCTTCTTCTTTGCCGCGCTCGATGTAGCCAAGCACGGTCTCCATCTGCTTCTCGGAAACGATCGCGCCGATCCGAGTCGATTTATCGAGTGGGTCGCCGACGGTGAGCTTGTCGGCACCGGCCGCCACGCCGTCGACAACCTGATCGTGCGCGCCACGCTCGACAAAAAGCCGGCTGCCCGCAGCACAAACCTCGCCCTTGCCGTAGAAGATGCCGCCGATCGCTCCTTTGATGGCCGCCGGGAGGTCTGCGTCAGCGAAAACGATGTTGGGGCTCTTTCCTCCCAGCTCGAGCGACACCCGCTTGACGGTATCGGCCGCTGTCTTGGCGATCCGCACGCCGATCGCCGTCGACCCGGTAAAGGCGATCTTGTCGATCTCGGGATGCTGAACGATCGCCTCGCCGGCGGTCGACCCACCGCCTGGCAAAACGTTCAGCACGCCGTCCGGCAGGCCTACTTCGCGCGCTACGTCGGCCAGCAGGAGCGCGGTCAGCGGCGTCTCGCTGGCCGGTTTCAGGATCACCGTGCACCCCGCCGCCAACGCGGGAGCGACCTTCCAGGACGCCAAGTTGAGCGGGAAGTTCCAGGGCACGATCGCGCCCACCACGCCGACCGGCTCGTGGCGGGTGTAGGCGAACTGACCGGGCACCGACACCGGGATCGTGGCACCTTCGATCTTGGTCGTCCAGCCGGCGTAGTACTCGAACGTCTCGATCGTCATGTTGACGTCGATCCCGCTCTCGAACAACGGCTTCCCGTTGTTCAGCGTCTCGACCAGCGCGATCTCTTTCTTGCGCTCCTCGAGCCGTTGCGCGACGGCCCACAAGAGGCGACCGCGATTGCGGGGCGTCATGTCGTGCCAGGGGCCAGACTCGAAGGCCGCCCGCGCGGCGTTGGCGGCCCGATCGACATCGGCCCGGTCGGCCGCCGCCACCTCGGTGCACGGCTCAGCCAACGCCGGGTTGACGACTTCGAACGTCTTGCCGCTCTCGGCGTTCTGCCACTCACCGTCGATGAACAGCCGACCCGGGAGCAGGACGTCGGGTAGCGCCGGTGTGGTCGCGGTCGTCACCTAGCGCCCCGCGAACTCAGGCTTCCGCTTCTCGACAAACGCGTTCAGCCCTTCCTTGGCGTCATCAGAAGCGAACAGCTTGGCTTGCAGCTCGCGCTCGATCGCCAACCCTTGCTCCATCGGGAGCTCGGCGCCCGACTGACAGGCGCGCTTGATGTGACCGACCGCCATCGCTGCTTTAGCGGGGGTCGTGAACTGAGCTGCGTACTCTTTCACTTTCTCGATAAACGCGTCGTTCGACTCGGCTTCCCACGCACCGTTGATGATTCCGAGGCTGACAGCTTCATCCATCTCGAAGTTCCGCCCCGTGGTCATGAGTTCAATCGCCTTCGACTTGCCGACCAACCTCGTCAACCGCTGCGTGCCACCGGTTCCGGGCAGCACTCCGAGCGTCACCTCTGGCAGACCGATCTTGCCAGCACCTTGACGGGCGAACCGCAAGTCGGCCGCCATCGCCACTTCGAGGCCACCGCCCACGGTGTGTCCGTTGAGCGCGGCGATCACGAGCTTTGGCGTGTGCTCAAGCCGCAACAATGTCTCGTTAGCGTGTAGACAGAAGAAATACTTCCACGTCGGATCCGCGTTTGATAGCATATCGATGTTGGCGCCCGCGCAGAAGAACTTGGCACCCGCTCCCGTCAACACGATCACGTGCACGTCGGTGTCAAAGCGGGCATCGATGATGGCCGCGTCGAGCTCCTTCATCATCTCGTGCGTGTAGGTATTAGCAGGTGGGTCGTCGAGGATGAACATCGCGATTCCGTTGTCCTTCTCGACCCTAATGAGCTTCTTTTCAGCCATCGAATCCTCCGTTTCGGTACGGCACGGGTGCGATCAAGTAAAAGCGCTTAGGCCGGTAATGTCCTGGCCGACAATCAACGTATGAATGTCGTGCGTCCCCTCGTACGTGAACACGGACTCGAGGTTGCACATGTGACGCATGACCTGGTACTCCGAGTGAATGCCATTGGCGCCCAACGCCCAGCGCGCGGTGCTGGCCACTTCGCGGGCCATCATGACGTTGTGTCGCTTCGCCAACGACACCTGGGTGTGCTTGAGGCTGCCGGCGTCCTTTAGCCGCCCTAGACGGTACGCCAGTAGCTGGCCGAGCGTTACTCGATCGAGCATCTCGACGAGCTTCTCTTGCATGAGCTGAAAGCCCGCAATCGGCCGGTCGAACTGAACCCGCTCCTTGCTGTATCGTAGCGCCTCTTCGTAGCACGCCATCGCCGATCCGACCGCACCCCAAGCGATCCCGTAGCGGGCTTGTGTCAAACACATGAGCGGGCTCTTGAGGCCGTCGGATCCGGGCAGCAGCGCGTCGCCATCCAGTCGCACGTCGTTGAACACCAGCTCCGATGTATCCGACGCGCGAAGCGAGTGCTTGCCGTGTGTCTCCACGGTGTCGTACCCGTCGGTCCCTCGCTCGACGAGAAAACCTCGAATCCCATCCGGCGTTTGAGCCCAAACAACGGCCAGGTGGGCCATCGAACCGTTGGTGATCCACATCTTGGAGCCGTTCAGCACCCACCCGTCGCCGTCGGGTTCGGCGCGCGTCGCCATCCCCTCCGGGTTCGATCCAAAGTCGGCCTCGGTCAAGCCAAAGCAGCCGATCGCCTCGCCGCTCGCCATGGCCGGCAGCCAGCGCCGCTTCTGCTCCTCCGAGCCAAAGGTGAAGATCGGGTACATGACCAGCGCGCCCTGTACCGAGGCGAACGAGCGGACGCCGCTGTCACCTCGCTCGAGCTCCTGCATGATCAAACCGTAGGCGACGTTGTTCATGCCCGCGCAGCCGTACTCCTCGGGGAGGTTGGCGCCAAGGACGCCCAGTGCTCCGAGACCCGCGATCAACTCCTGGGGGAAGCGCCCCTCGAGGTATGCCTCCTCGATGATTGGCATGACCTGCTCGTCGACGAACCGGCGCACCGTGTCGCGGGTCATCCGTTCTTCGGATGCCAGCTCTCCATCGAGATCGAGGTAATCGACACCCTTGAACGCCATCAGCCTACCGCCTCCGCAGCTGGGATTCGCTCGAGTGCCTCGACGACCGCATCGCAAAACTCATCGGTGGTCGTCGTTCCGCCGAGATCCGGGGTTCGAACCCGGCCCTCGAGCAGCACCTGCTCGACCGCCGCCCGTGTGCGATCACCGACCATGGCTTGACCGATGTGATCACACAGCAGCGCCGCGGCCAGGATCAGCGCGGTCGGGTTCGCGACCCCTTCGCCGGCGATATCCGGCGCCGATCCGTGGACCGCTTCGAACATCGCCATCTCTTGACCCACGTTTGCGGCCGGTGCCATACCCAATCCGCCGACAAGACCGGCGCACAGGTCGGACAGAATGTCGCCGAACATGTTGGTCGTCACGATGGTATCAAACTGTTGCGGATCGAGCACCAGCTGCATCGCCATGTTGTCGATGATCCGATCGTTGAACTCGATCTCCGGATGGTCGCTCGCGAGCTCTTTCCCGACATCGAGGAAGAGACCGCTCGTGTACTTCAGGATGTTGGCCTTGTGCACCAGCGTGAGGCGCTGTTTCGGACGCTGAGCGACGTATTCGAACGCGAACTGGATAACCCGCCGTGACGCGTCCTGGGTGACGATCGTGATCGACTCAGCGGCGCTGCGCTTGGTGTCGATATAGTGCTCGATGCCGGCGTAAAGACCCTCGGTGTTCTCGCGGATCACCACCAGATCAACGTTATCGTAGCGCCCGCCAGGCACCAGTGACTTCGCCGGCCGAATGTTCGCGTAGAGGTCGAACTCCTTGCGGAGAGCCACGTTGACGCTTCGAAACCCGGACCCGACGGGAGTCGTGAGCGGCCCCTTGAGGCAGACCTTGTTCTCGCGGAAGGAGTCTAGCGTGACCGCGGGCAGGGTCTCCAAACCCCGCTCGACCGCAGTCACACCGGCGACTTGCTCATCCCAATCGATCGCCGCTCCGGCTGCCTCGATGACGCGGATCGCCGCATCGACGACCTCGGGCCCGATGCCGTCGCCTTTGATGAGAGTGACTTTGGACACGACCGCAATCTACGCCCGGTCGGTGCGACCGTCATCGCAAACCGCGGTACCGGGAACGAATGGTGTCGCTTAGTCCAGCGTCGCCTGTATGAAGGCCGCTACGCGGCCAAGACCACCGCGCTCGGCGCGCGGCTCGGGCAGCGGTGGGAGGTCGGCGAGGAGCATTTTCGGCCGTGGAAGATCGGTGGTTCCGTGAACAAACCGACCGAAGAACGGGCTCACGTCGCTATCGACAAGCGCCGCGACCCGGTCGGCAATCTCGTCCGCGGTCCACCGTACGTGACCCCACACTGCCAGGTCGTTCATATCGCGCCACAAGACAGCGACGTCGATCTCGCCATCGGTCTGCATGCGGAGCTCACGATCGAGCGCCAACCCGACCATCGCACCCTTGCGGTACGCCAAGTACTCATCGCTGGGACCGAACGCCGGTGCTTCGCGCGCCTCATCGTCGAACGACCACCGTCTGCGATGCGGATTGGCGCGGTAGGTGGCGTCGATGGCCGCCAGATTGCCGAGGTACTCTTCGGCGTCCAACAGCTCGGCCTCGTGCGCGATCCTCAGCGCCACGTAGTCGTTTACCCCCTCCTGAAACCATAACGGCGCATCGTACTGCTGCCACAGATGGACCAATTCGTGGGCCAGCAACCGAATGCTGGGGCGCGAGCCATCGGGGAGCCGGTGCACCAACCCGATCGCGTGCGGCCCGTTGCGGTTGCCGCTCGTCATCGGGAATCGCGCCGGCACCAGCATGACGGACAGTCGATCGATGCCCGGATCACCCAGTCGACGGCGAGTCGCGCACGTCAACGCGGCCAGATCGTCGGCTAACTCGCGCCGATCGAACGCCCAGTCTCCCTGCGCCGCGAACTCGACGGTCAAGCCGCATGCCTCCCGCTGGTAGTGCTCGATGGGCCCCGCCAGCACGTTGGTTCGCAGCAGCGAACGAACGCCATGAAATGCGTACTCGTCCCAACCGGTAACGACTTCCCACTCTCGCGGCAGTCGCCAACGGACGCGGACCTGGGCGTGCATGGCAGCCTGTGCCGGCATCTCTGGAGTCAGAAACAGCGCTTCGGCAGGTGCGTACAGGAGATCGCGGTCGAGCCCAACGCTCCACGCGTTGACCGGCCGCTCAGCGGTTATCGCCAATCGGTAACGGATTCGAATCGGGTTGCTCCAACCGCGCTCGGGTTGCACAAACGTCCACCTCGGCGCGCCATCGACTACATCCCAGCGGCCGCTGCGGGCACCCTTGACCTCGGGATCCTGGGCCAGCAGGCCAACCAACGGCCGGGCGCTCGGCCGGACCAGCACCAGCGAGTCGCCGTCGAATCCATGGACCGTCAGCGACACGTCGACGACCCCCGCCTCCGGATTGGGCCGCACCTCGTAGTTGAGCTCGCAGCACGGCACCTCGCCCGGCAGGGTGGTCATCAAGCTGCCGGTCACGGCCGCCAGCAGCGTATAGCGTCCCAGCCGTATCATGTGTCAGTTAATACGCAACCTGCGGGCCAAATGTTCGATCTGAGCCTGTTTTCGGGTGTTTTCTAGCCCAGGCGGGTGGCCTGAGCGTCTTCGATCGCGGCTTCGATCTCTTCATCGGTAAGAGTGTGATCGGATTTCTTGGCGAGCTCAAAGATCTGATCGACTAGCTCTGGATAGGAATCGCGGCCCCGCGAGGCGAGCCAATACTCGACGTTGGAACGCCCCGACATGTGGCCGATCTCGATCCGCTGGCGGCGTCCGACCAACCCCGCCGGGACACCGGAGTAGACGCGGTCGGCGAGCCACTGGTCGCCCTTCTTCTCGGCCTTGATGACCGCCGCCGCGTGGACCCCCGTGCCGGTCCGAAAGGCATCTTCGCCGACTACCGGATAGTTGACCGGCAGCGGCACTCCGGTCGACTCGGCGATCCGTCGACAGTACTCGGGCAACCGGCTGAGGTCGGTCTCGATCCAGCCCAGCAGATTGAGATTGACGAGCAAGAGGTCCATCTCGGTGTTGCCGACCCGTTCGCCGATTCCGAGTCCCGTTCCATGCACCCGATCGACGCCGGCCACCATCGCCGACAGCGCATTAGCGAGCCCGAGGCCGCGATCGCGGTGGCCATGCCAGTCGAGTTTGACGTCGGCACCGATCTTGGCAACGAGTTGTTTGGCCCACCGCACGAGATTGCGAGCCCCGTCCGGAGTGGCGTGACCGACGGTGTCGGCCAGGCAGATCCGGCTCGCACCGGCCTCGATGGCAGTCGTGTACACCTTCTCGAGCGCCTCGGGTTGGGCGCGGGTCGTGTCCTCGGTCACGTACATCACCTCGAGACCCCGTTTGACGGCGTAGTCGACCGCTTTCTTGCTCGTCTCCAGCACCCAGTCGAGCTCCCACCCTTCGGCGTACTGTCGGATCGGCGACGAGCCGATGAACGTGCAGCACTCGATCGACAAGCCGACCTGCTGCGAGATCTCGGCGACCGGATCGATGTCTTGTTGAAGTGTGCGGGCGGCGCAGTTGGCGCCGATCGACAACTTGGCGTCAACGATCTCCTGCGCCAGCCGAGTGACGTCGGCAACCGCTCGCGGCCCCGCGCCGGGCAACCCGATGTTGGCCGTGTGGATGCCGAGCTGATCCATCAGGTGGAGGATCTCGATCTTGGCTTCGATCGACGGATCCTTTACCGATGGCGATTGCAAGCCATCGCGCAAGGTTTCGTCGTTGAACTCGACTGGTTGGATCGGCTTGACCAGGTCGCCGGCCTCTTGGTTCCAATCGTAGATCAGCTCCGAGATCTGTAGGTCGGACACGGCGTGAACCTATCGCGGTCGGGCGCCTAGTCGCCATCGGAGCCGGCGCTATCTTCCGCCGATGCCGCCAATCACCAAAGCCAATCCGGTCGCCGTAGCGGTCGCCTACGCCCTGGTCTGCGTGGTGTGGGGCTCGACATACCTGTTCATAAAGATCGGCGTTGCCGTGCTGCCGCCATACCTCCTCGGAGCGGCCCGTTTTACGATCGCCGGCGCGGTGATGCTCGGGATCACACTGGCGACGGGCCGGCGGATCCCCCGCGATCCGCGCGTGATCGGTCACGCCATCCTCGTCGGGATCCTGTTGCTCGTGCTCGGCAACGGATTCCTGAATACCGCGCAACAGCACCTTTCGACGGGTCTGGCGGCGCTGCTCCTGACGACGGTGCCGATGTGGAACACGCTAATCGCGATGCTCGGGCGTCAGCACGAGCGGTTGGCTCCAATCGGTTGGGTCGGCCTCATCGTCGGGTTGGCCGGCGTCGCGGTTCTCGTCAAGCCGTTCGAGGCGATCGAGTCGTCTTGGTTCGGTGTGGTCGTCGTCCTGCTCGCGGCGTTCTCATGGTCACTGGGTACCGTGCACGCCCGGCGTCGCCTGGCGCATGTCGACGCGCTCGCCGTCAGTGCCATCGAGAATGGCGTCGCTGGGCCGCTCATGTTTGCGGTCCACCTCGTCATCGAGCGAGGTCAGCCGGCGGTGTGGAACGAGCAGGCGTGGGTCTCGATTCTCTACCTGGCGCTCGTCGGCTCACTGGTCGGGTTTACCGCGTTCGCGTTCATCACCGCTCACATGTCGAGCAGCAAGGTCGGCACGTACACGTACGTGAATCCGATCGTCGCAATCGTTCTCGGATGGTGGGTTCTCGACGAGACGCTAACGTGGCGGTTGGTGTTGGGTGGGGTGACGATTCTAGCGGGGCTGCTGCTGGTGTACTTCTCGCGCGTGCGGGCCGCTACTTCGCCTCCTCGATGATCTCGAAGTCCGCGCGGCGCAGCTTGTCGCCCAACCCTCGCGCGACGTTGCGGTAGAGCACGACCCCGATGTCGGGCCTAAGCCGTACCAGTTTCCCGATACCCTCGCAGGTCAACACGCCGGCCTCGACCTGCGTCCGGGCGACCCCGTTCGCCATGTGGCCGCCACGTGTCAGCATCGCGACCTCCCCAAGACACTCACCGGGTCCAACGCGGCCGACGGGTGCGTTAGAGCCGGACATCACGATTTCAACCTCACCGCTCAGGATCAGGTACATCTCCTCCCCCCTGGTGCTCTCCATCAGGATGTTGTCGCCGGCCTCATACGTCCGGTAGCCGGCGATCGTCGCCACTCGTTGTACCTGCTCGTCGTTCAAGCCGTCGAACAACGCGACGCGATCCACGACCTCGCTGATCCGCGGCACCACCTGGCGCTGCGAGAACGCCGCCAGCACCGCGTCGGCGATCTCCTGCGTTGTCTCGATCAGGGCCACCTCGCCAAGCACGAGGGGTTCCATCAGCCGCACGAACTTGACGACATCTCTCCGCTCACTCCGCTGGAAAGCCATCGCCGGCACGTAGGCGCAGGGAACGAAGCTCAGCTCCATCAAGGTCCGTTGCATCCGCGTCGCGTCGGCCGCCACGTCGACCTCGATTACCACGATTCCATGCTCGTCGCGACCATAGCGCACCAGCTCCTCGAACAGGAATCGCACCACGTGATCGTCCAGCGTGATCAACTCGAAAACCCGGATATCACGATCGAACTTGTCGAGCGTAAACCCGATCGCCCCCACGATCCGTCCTTTGTCGCGCGCGATCAGGTAGTTCGAGTGTTTCGCCTGCAGCATGAACACGCCATAGTGGAGCTGGAGCGGCCCGAACACCTCTCGGTTGCGGACCCGGCCGCGCTCGATCCGCAGGAGATCTGAGTAACCCTCGGCGGTCATCTCCACGATCTCGTAGCCTTCCCCGTACGGATACGGTGCCGTCGCTTCATCTACGATCACGTCGTTGGTCAGGCCAACGTGTTTCATGGCCATGGTCGCAAGTTCGTATACCTCAGGAACGATGTGCGGATTGTTCCGACGCAAGGCGATCGCCGGTCCGAAGTGTCTGTACATCAGGGCGACGTGCTCGCGGCGGTCGGCTATCTGCACCTTCATCGGCAGAAACCCGACCGCAGCAAAGCCATACGTTTCGGCGATTTTCTGCGAGTATGGGTGGACGACACGGGCCTCGGTGATCCCGATGTGGAGGCGGTCCCGGATGCGGTCGAGGCGTCCCTCCATCAGCAGGTTGCCGACCCCTTGCCCGCGCGCTTCGGGGTGCACCGCCAACCGACCGAACTCGCCCAGGAGGTCGCTGAACGCACCGACGTCCATCACAACCGAAGCGGTCCCGAGGATCAATCCGTCATCGGTTCTCTCGGCGACGAGCACAATCGTGTCGTCGCTGAAGATCATTTTCTTGAGCAGCTTCTCGTCGTAGAACTCTGGGTAGGCGTAATCTTCGCCGTAGGTGGCGCGGAAGATCGCACTGATGTGCGAAGCGTCCGCTTCGTCGGCTTCGCGGATTACCACCGGGGTCGTTGCGTCGGCTATCGTCCTATTCCTTCAAGATCTCACGGCCCGCGACCATGGCGATCTCAGCCATCCATGCCGCGCCGACCGCCAGTGCTTCCTCGTCGAACTCGAACTTGCTCGAGTGACTCGGGAATCCTTCGCGCCCTTTTACCTTGGCGCCATAGCGAACGTAGCAACCAGGCACCTCGTTGAGATAGCGGCTGAAATCCTCACCACCCATGTTGGCGTGCTCGAGCTCGATCAGCTTGTCGTTGGGTACGACGCTCCGCGCCGCCTCCCGGGCATAATCGGTCGCTGGCGACCGATTGTACAAGATCGGTGTGCTCTCGGTGAACTCGAACTCCAAATCGGCGCCGTGGAGTAGAGCTGTCGTCTCCGCCACCCGCTTCACGGATGCCTTCAAATGTTGACGAACCTCGAGGTCCTGGGCGCGAATCGTTCCTTGCAGCTCGGCCTGACCGGCGATGGCGTTCGAAACTTTGCCGGCGCGAAACATCCCGATCGAGACAACGGAAGGATGATCCGGATTGATCTCGCGAGAGACGATCGTTTGTATGGCCATGACCATGAGGCTACCAACGACGATTGCGTCGACAGCCTCGTGGGGTCGGCCGGCGTGTCCTTCGCGACCCCTTATCTGAACCCGAAACGCATCGGCCGAAGCGTTTACCGGTCCGTCGGACACGATGATCGTCCCAGGCTCGTAGTGGCGGTCCAGGTGCCCGCCAAAGATCATCCCTACCCCTTCCAGCACACCGGCGTCTATCATCCGCTTGGCGCCGTCACCCATCTCCTCCGCCGGTTGGAAAACCAGCCGGATCGGTGCCGGACGATCGTCTTTGGCGAGCAGAAGCTCGGCCGCGCCGAGCACGATCGTGATATGTCCGTCGTGGCCGCAGGCGTGCATCAACCCAGGCTCTTCCGAAGCGTACGGTAGTCCTGTCTCCTCAGGAATCGGCAGGCCGTCCATATCGGCGCGCAGCGCAACGGCCGGCACCCCTTCAGGGCCTGGCAGATCAGCCAGAACGCCCGTCTCCCCTACTCGGCGGTGGGTAATCCCGAGACGATCCAACTCGGCTTCGATCCGAGACGCCGTCCGCGTCTCTTGCCACCCCAATTCGGGATGCTTGTGGAGATCGCGTCTGAGCGCGATCAGTCGGTCGAACAGGTCGTTCGACACCGGTCGAGGACCGACGACCTCAAGCGGTTGAGTGACCGATTTGCTCATATTGGAATTCTAGGTGCGGCAAGCCCCGCGGGGTAGGGTCGAGCCCTACTCACGGGGGGGGGCTAGAGCACGAGTAGCGCCACCAAGACTAGGCCCGCCAACGTCCAATCGATCGCCAAGCAGACATCCGGTACGTACTTGGGGACGGGCGAGCCAGCGAGATTGTCCCGGTGTTGCTTACGATGGGGCCAGTCGACGACGATCGGATGCAGCGCCGCGGCCGCAAAACCGATCCAACCGGCGATCCGCACGTTGGTGATCCGAAACCCGGCCGACGCGTCCAGAATCACGAACAGCAATACAAAGAGAATCGCAGCGTTGACGATCAGATCACGACGAAGCCAGTCGATCACCTGCGCCGCCGCGGCATCCTGAATGATGTAGTAGCCGGCGGCGATGAGCATGACCAGCAACGCCCACCACACGATCGCTGACGTCACAGTGTAGGCGTAGGCGTTGCCGTAGATCAGGACAGCGCCACCGAGCCATAGCAAAGTCAGACACAGGAACGCGATGTAAGGGCGGATCACCGCGCCTTGAACTCGGGCTTTCGCTTTTCGAGAAACGCCGCTGTGCCTTCGCGCATGTCTTCGGTCCCGCACGCCATCCCGAACAGGGTCGCCTCCATGTAGAGGCCGTCGTCCAACCCCATGTCTTCCCCCCGCAGCGTCGTCTCGAGCGCGTACTGCACGGCGAGCGGTGCCTTGTCGAGAATCTGGCCGAGCAGGGTATGGGTCGCGTCGATCAGGTTGTCAGGTTCGGCGACGGCGTTTGCCAAGCCCCACGCTTTCGCTTCTTCGGCGTCGACCATGCGACCGGTCAGCACCATCTCGAGCGCGCGTCCGGTTCCGATGATTCGCGCGAGACGCTGGGTGCCGCCGTGGCCCGGGATCAACCCGAGCGAGACCTCGGGCAGACCGAAGCGGGCTTTCGAGCTCGCCACCCGCAGGTGGCACGCGATCGCCAGTTCGCAGCCGCCACCGAGCGCGTAGCCGTTGACCGCGGCCACAACCGGTTTTGAACACTGCGCGATGCGTGTGAACGTGGTCTGGCCTTGGAACGCAAACTCCTTTCCCTCGGTCGCGCCGAGCCCCGCCAGTTCACCGATGTCCGCGCCTGCAACGAACGCCTTTTCGCCCGCGCCGGCAACGATGATGCCGCCCACGTCGGCGTCGGCCGCAAGGCGCGGGAAGACGTCCTGCAGCTCTTGTTCGGTCACCGAGTTGAGCGCGTTCAGCTTGTCGGGCCGGTTGATCGTGACCGTCGCCACTCGATCCACAACGTCGACTAGCAGATTGTCGTATTCGTAACTCATCGCATCACAGGTTCAGATTCATCGGGGTCGGCTTCTCGCCCGAATAGTCGTAGAACCCCCGCCCCACCTTGCGTCCGTGATACCCCGCCAGGTGCATCTTCCTCAGCAGCGGCGGCGCGGCGTACACCTCTTGCTTGTATTCGTCGAACATGATCTCGGCGATTCGGTAGGTGGTGTCGATTCCGACAAAGTCGAGCAGCGTCAGCGGACCCATCGGATGGCCGCAACCGAAGATCATCCCCTTGTCGATGTCTTCGATCGATGCGACGCCATTCTCCAACGCCCGCACCGCGCCGAGCAAGTAGGGCACCAGCAGTAGGTTGACAACGAATCCCGAGTTGTCCTTGGCGGCGATCGGGACCTTGCCCAACGTTCCCGCAAACTGCCACGCCGCGTCGAACGTCTCGTTGCTGGTCGTGATCGCCCGCACGACTTCGACCAGCTTCATGATCGGGACTGGGTTGAAAAAGTGGAGCCCAACGACTCGGTCGGGACGGCTCGTGGCTGCCGCCATCTCGACGATCGTGAGCGACGACGTGTTGGAGGCGAAGATCGTATGCTCAGGGCAGATCTCGTCCAGTTCCTGGAACATGCGGTTCTTGATCTCGATATCCTCGACCACCGCCTCGATGATGAGATCGCAGTCGCGAAGATCATCGAGTTGAGTCGTGCCGGTCATCCGATCGATCGCTGCCTGGCGATCTTCGGCAGAGATCTTCTCCTTATCCACCGCCTTCTGCAGGTAGCCTCCGATCTTATCGAACGCTTTCTTCCAGTAGGCCTCCTCTATCTCGCGGGCGATCACCGTGTAGCCGGCCAGGGCGCAGATTTGAACGATCCCACTTCCCATCAGGCCGGTGCCGAGAACGCCGACCTTCTCGATCTTATTTGCGCTCACTCCTCCACCCTCCGTTTGAGTTTCCCCATCAGTCGACGCATAACCCGGTCGTGGGCGCCGCTGCTGATTACTAAGACGCGATACAGTTTTCCCAGAACACCAGGGAACGCGGCTTTCGTTTCGGCGCTGACCGATGTCCCTTCTGTCATCCGACCGGCTCGGAAAATCAGCGCGTAACGGGAAAAGCGGTGCTGTCCCACGAGCACGACCTCCTCCGGACCCGCCATCGCAACCCGAAAACCGGCCAGTTCGGCTCCCGGCTCGAGGGCGAAGGGGTGGGTCGGCGCGCGATTCTGACAGCGAAGCAGTCGGGCTAGGAGCCGCGCCCGAGGGCTCCCAAAGCCCACCACCAAGATCGCTCCGAGAGTCGCTATCACCCGCTCGGGCGGAGCCAGGGTTCGAAACCCGTGCGTGTCCACCCTGGGCAGCTCGTCAATCGGCCCGAACTCTTCGACCACGCTCATCGCCGGTCTCCGCTCAGCACGCTTCGACGACGACGGTCGCGCCCTGTCCACCGCCGATGCATGCCGACGCGAAGCCGTACTTCCCAGCCCGCCGTTTGAGCTCGTAAAGCAGCGTGATCGTACAGCGGGTTCCAGTCGCCGCCAGTGGATGGCCGATCGCGATCGCTCCGCCATTGACGTTCAACTTGTCGTGGTCGAGCCCCAACTCCTTCATGACTGACACCGTTTGCGGCGCGAACGCTTCGTTCACTTCGTACAAATCCATATCGTCGAGCGTTAGCCCGACATCTTCGAGCGCCTGTCGTGTCGATGGAGCCGGGCCGATCCCCATGATCTTGGGATCGCAACCGGCGATGCCCCAACCCAGCAGCCGGCCGAGCACCGGCGCGCCGGCCCGCTCGGCTCGCGCAGCGGTCGTAACGATCACGGCCGCAGCGCCGTCGACGATCCCAGACGCGTTTCCGGCTGTCACCAAACCGTCCTTCTTGAAGTAGGGCACCAACGTAGCCAGGATCTCGGGGGTCGTCTTTGGCCGTGGGTGTTCGTCGGTATCGAACGCGACGGTTTCCCGTTTCTGCTTGATCTCGACCGGGACGATCTCGTCGGCGAACCGCCCTGCCGCTTGAGCCTCCTCAGTGCGCATCTGGCTTTGATACGCGAACTCGTCGACCTCTTCGCGGCTCAGTCCGTACTTCTCGGCCAGGTTCTCCGCTGTTTCCGCCATCGAGTAGCCGGCAACCGGGTCATAGAGCGACTCCCACAGGTAGTCGCCTAGCTTTGACTTTCCGAGCGGGATTCCCCAACGGGCACCCCGAATCGTATGCGGCGCCTGGCTCATGTTCTCTGTACCGCCAGCCAGCACGACCTCACTTTCGCCCATCGCCACTTGGCGGGCGGCCTGAATGATCGATTCGAACCCCGAGCCACACAGTCGGTTGACCGTCACCGCGGGAGTCGTTTCCGGCAAGCCCGCCTTGAGCCCCACGTGGCGCGCACAGTAGATCGCGTCACTCGATGTCTGTAGTGCGTTGCCAAAAATGACGTGGTCGATGTCGCCGGCAGCGAACCCGGAGCGATCGATCGCTGCTTTGGCGACCTGAACCCCGAGATCGTTCGCGGAAATCCCCTTGAGCGCCCCGCCAAACGTGCCGAACGGCGTTCGGACTCCGGCGACGAGAACGATGTCTTCGCGATCGAGCTTCATTTAATTTCTCCTATTGAATAGCCGGTGCTTTTCTGGCGGAGAAGGTGAGCCTACCCGACAGTACCGTCAACAGACGATGCCCGTCCCCACTGGATCCAAAGGCCGGCTGCGTAGCAAACCAATGAACCAAAGTGGATCGCTTGCGTGGCCGGTCGCTGGGGTGTGTAAGCGACGAACAGATCGCGCACCGCGTCGGCGGTCCGACCAAATTGAAACAGACCCCAATCGGGGAGCCCGGATCGCGCTTCAAAGAGCGGCACCAGCGCGAACTTGATGACCGCCAGCGTCACCGCCACGATCCCCAGCCACGCAACCGCACTCTCACGGTTGGGGCGACTGACGATGATGGCCGCCGCGACCGCCGCGCTCACCGCCAGACCTACCTGCACCAAGCCCGGCGGGGGCAACAGGATTCGAAACGCGGTCGCGGTCGCGGCCACCCAGTACGCGATTAACAATATCCGACGCCCCCCAATCCCGAACCGGATCAACCCGCGATTAGAGAGCGCGAAGACGTAAACGATTCCGAGGAGACCCGCGACCAGCCCGAACGGCGCGAACTGAAACGCGACGTAGCCACGCGCTGGCAGGTCGAGTCCGCCGAGCAGTGTTGCCAACGCTAGGACGAGGCAAACACCGAGGGTTGTCTGGCGTGATACGTGAGGTGTCATTACAGGATCGGCCAAGGCGTGATCGCGCGGTCGATGCGCGTCTTGAGGTCCGCCATGCGCTCGCGCTGGCTGCCGGTGATGTTGGGCAGCGCCAGTCCTCGCTCGGCCAGCTCGCGCGCACTCTCCAGTATGGTGCGGTCGTTTCGGCGGTACCACTCGCCCGTGCCGTCCAAGTAGCGCGCTCGGGCCCACGCGTAGTAGAGCTCGAGCAACCGGATCTGAGCCCGTTGGTCCTCGCCGAACCCCTCGGCCTCACTGCGCGCGGTCAGGAAGCGCTGCTCGGCCTCAGCCAGCATAGCGTACTCGGTCGACCGGTCATCGTCAGTGCGCACGGCCATCCGGAAGTCGGCGGTCGCCCGGCTGAAGAACCGATCGCCTTCGTTCATCGCCGCTTGGTATCGATCGAACCCGGCCGCCAGCCGGATCTCGTTGACGATCGCGCTAGGGTCGGTGGGCCGGAAGATCGCCAGCGCCAGGATCGTCGCCGTCAGGACCGCGAGCAGCGCCCAGCCGGCCCACTCGAGCGGTGTTGGCGACGCGTCCGCTTCCGGCGGTTGCCCCGGAGCGGGGCACCGAGGCACGACCGCTACCCCGCTTGAAGTCGGTCGCAGATCCAATCACCGACCGAGGCGGTCGACCCGACGCCCCCGAGGTCTGGGGTTCGTACCCCCTCGGCGAGCGCGTCGACGACCGCCGACTCCAGCGCTCGGGCGACCACCAAGTCACCGGTGTACTCGGCCAGCAGCGCCGCGGCGAGGACCGCCGCCATCGGGTTGGCCGTTCCGGTATCCGCCAGATCCGGCGCCGAACCGTGCACCGGCTCGAACATACCGACCCGCCCGGGGTGCAGGTTGGCCGAAGCCGCCATACCAAGACCACCGACTAACGCCGCCGTCAGATCGGACACGATGTCGCCGAGCAGATTGCTCGTCACGATGACCCCGTACCGCTCGGGCCGCTGAACCAGCTTCATCATCAACGCGTCGACGTACTCGGCCTCGGTTTCGATAAACGGGTAGTCAGCCGCGACCTCGGCGAACACGCGACGCCACAAACCGTGCGCGTGCGGCATGGCGTTCGCCTTGTCACACATCGTCACCCGCTTGTGACCGCGTTCGACGGCAAAGTCGAATGCCGCCTGCACGATTCGTTTGACACCGCGGTACGTATTCACGTCTTCGTTGATCGATACTTCGTCACGTGTATCGCGCTTAAAGCTTCCGCCCATGCCGACGTACGGACCTTCGGTGTTCTCGCGAAATACGACCAAGTCGATCGCCCGCTCGGCGCTGTCCGGCCGCGGTCGAAGCGGGCACAGATCAGGATGCAGCAGACGCGCTGGACGAAAATTGATATAGAGATCCAGCCTGAACCTGAGCCCCAGCAGAATGTCGAGCGCGTGTGAATCGTCCTCGACGCGCGGGTCGCCCACCGCACCCAGCAGGATCGCGTCGAACTCGCTTTTTAACCGCTTGAATGTGTCGTCCGGCAGGGTCTGTCCGGTCTCGAGGTAGTGCTCGGCGCCCAACGGAAACGACTCAAACGTGTACTCGACCCCGGCCTGCTCGCCGGCCACCTCCAAGGCGCGACGCGCGACCGCGACCACCTCGGGGCCCACACCATCGCCGCCGATCAACGCCACACGTGTCATGCGACCAGCTCTTCCAAGGCTCTGATCAGCCGTTGCCCGTCGGCGCGTTGCGGAATCGAGATCCGCGCCCACGTCTCGATGCCGGGCGCAACCATCGGTCGCACGATGATCCCGCGCTCGAGGAGCCCCTGATTCAACCCTGCGGCGTCCGGACCGAGCTGCGTGAAGAGGAAGTTTGTCTCCGACGCGACGGTCGGGAAACCGACCCGTGCCAACTCCCCAGCCAGCCAGTCGCGCTCGGTTGACACCAGCTCGACCACGTCGCGGACGTGGTCATGATCGTCAAGTGCAGCCAGCGCGGCCGTCTGGGCATAAACGCTGGCGTTGAACGCCTCTCGCACCCGATTCAGCGCGTGTGCCGTTTCGGGCCGAGCGATTGCGTAGCCGACCCGCAATCCGGCTAGTCCATGAGCTTTCGAGAACGTCCTCAGAACGACCAGGTTTTGACCGCACTCGATCCGCTCGATCTCATCGGGCAACAACAACTCTCGGGGGACGAACTCGTGGTACGCCTCGTCGAGGACGACAAGCAGTTCGGGCGGCAGCCGATCGAGAAACGCGACCAGGTCGTCCGGCCCGATGTGCGTTCCGGTCGGATTGCAGGGGTTGTCGACAAACACGACCCGGGTCGAGTCGCTAATCGAGTTGACCACGCCGTCTAGGTCGAAACTCCAATCCTGATGGGGTACCACGATCGCTTCGCAACCGACGACCTGACAGGCGATTTGAAACCGCGGGAAAGAGGGGAAGCCGACGATCGCCTGGTCGCCGGGGCGGAGGAACGCCCGCGCAACCAGGTCGATGCACTCTACTGAGCCGTTGCCGATGACGATTTGGCCCGGCAAAACACCGTAACGATCCGCGAGCGCGGCGCGCAACACCACCGCTTGACTGTCGGGATATTGGTGTGCTTGAGTGCCCAGGCCGGCGATCGCCGCGACCGCGCGTGGCGACGGCCCTAGGGGATTCTCGTTCGACGCCAGTTTGAGCACGTCCTGAACACCGTAATCGCGCATGATCTCGGTTCGGTGCCGGCCAGGGATATAGGGCCAGATCCGCTCGAGGTCGGCGCGGGGGGGTGTGGGGGGCGTAGTCGCTCGGACTACTGCTCCCATTCTCTCAGGAAGTGGTGCACGTACTCCTGGTACTCGGCCAGCGCGTCGACGCCTTCTGATAGCCGCTCGAAGGCGCTCGTCGCTTCTTCCTCTGCCTCCCACCCGGAGTCGTCTGCATGGTTGGTCGCGTACTCGGCCAAACCGACCAAGGTGGCGCCGACCCGTCCAGGAACGACGTCGTGCTCGGTCAGGATCTCGATCACGTCGACATTGTCCTCGGGCTCTTCCCACTGGGCGCCTTTGACCAGCGCCCGTGCAGAAATCACTGTGTGGCGCATTGCTCCCTCGAGGTGTCTGAGCGCCGTCTCGCGAGCGGTGGGCGCAGCCGAGAACGTCTCTTCGCCCTCATTGACGGCCACGCGGATCGCCTCGATTTCGGCTTCCAAAGCATCGAGTTCACGAAGAACCTGGGTGAAATTCGTTTCAGTCACTCCCCGAAGGATAGATGCCGGGGCGCCCGTGTCAACCGGTGCCGCTATTGCGGTTTCATGGACGAGGCCAGGATCGATCTCGACCGGCGTTCGACCGGCTTCTCGCAAACGCCACCGCAGCTGCCGCTGATCGTCGTACCCCAACTCGGTGGCCCCAGCGGGAGCGCGGCACCCCGGATCGGCGGTGCGCGGCACGGGCCGTCGGGGCGGCCGCTTGGCGTAGACCCACCGTTCGGCGGTGCTCCGCTCGAGGACGCGGGCCAATTCCGCGCTGCCGGCGTCAACGAATTCCAGGTGAATCACGGTCGGGTGAGTACAAATGCGGTTGGGGAGGCCCAAAATCGCGAGCACGCTGTCAGCGGGCATCCTCCACTCGAGCCGATCGACACCGGAGCGAAACGAGCCCACCGGAACGCACACCGTTCGCAGGATCGCGACACCCAAGCCGAAACCGATCAACGCCAGGACGAGCTTCGTGCCGCTCTTCGTCAGCCGTCCTCCACCCTGCCCCCGGTGAGGCGCTCGATCCGCTCGAGCGCCGCCGACTCGAGGTCGGGCGCCAGGATGAGCTGGCCATGGGCCCACCGAAACACGCTCGTTCGCCAGGCGACGCGTCGCTCGGGAGCCTGTCCTTCCAGACGTCCGCTCGCAGCCACGACCTCAAATCCGCCGTCGCCATCCAGATCGAGCAAACCCATCTCGGCCGAGCCAAGGGCTGTTTGACCGTCGAAAAAGAAAGCCGGCTGTGGACCACTGCGCGTCACCGCCTCGATGGCAACCAGCTGTCCGCCGGCGTCGACTCGAAACAAACCGATCGCGCTCAGCGGTGGTCGCGAGGAAGGAAAGGTCAGCAGCACGACCGGGCGGCCGCCGAGCTCGGAAACCAACCGCAACCCTGCACCACCCGAGACGTTCTCCCAGGCATCGAAACCCAGCACATCCAGCTCCAGCAGCGGTTCGGTCGATCGCACCCGGTATCCGTCCACGCGCTGTTCGAGCAACAACGCCGAGAGCGCGCCTTCCGCCGACCGGTACAACGCCACCGACTCGGGTACAGCGTCACCCAGCAGATCGACCGAGAACACTCCACCCCGCTCGAGCCGCGCTCCCGGTGGCGCACTCTCGGCCAGCGGCTCGAGATGCGTCTCGACCGCAAACACCGCGTTTACCGGATCCCATAGATAGTCCAGACCGTCCTGCGGGTCTCGGCTCGGCGCGACCCGCAACCTCAATCGGTGATGGTCGATCCACTCGCGTAACACGGTGCTTTGGCCGTGACGGGCGAGCCACCCGGCGACGGGGTGCGGAGCTGTCCTTCCCGACCGGGCGCCATAGATCCCAGTTCGGGCACGCCCGTCTTGGTCGGTCATCTGGTAGGCGAGAAACGGCCCAGCGGGCGCCCACGCCAAACTGTCGAGCCGGCCGTCCTCGAACGTCGCGATCTCCTGCGCCGATTGAGACAGGCGCGACCAGACCCCGAGTCGACCGGCGACGGTAGCAAATACGATGTGTGATGAGTCCGGCGAGACGGCGACGCGAGTGAAGCGGACCGGCGTGTCGCCCGCCCCGACGCCAGGCCGGTTGCCATCGAACAGCACGTTGGGGCCGAGCAGAATCGCGGTCGAGTCCGCGCTCACCCGAAGCTCGCCGCCCAGCGCGCTTGGCGCTGGCGGCTCTTCTTCGCCACAGCCGGCCCCCATCACGATCCAGAGGACCAGCGCGATCCAGACCGACGAGCTGCGGTACACGGGCCTCAGTAGCCGCCGTTCTTTAGGACGTCACGCGCGATGACGATGCGCTGTATTTCATTGGTGCCCTCGAAGATCCGGTTGATCCGCGAGTCGCGGTAGAAGCGTTCGGGCCACATTTCGGCGGAGTAACCCATTCCTCCATGAATCTGAACCGCCTTGTCGACGATCCGGTCGAGAGCTTCCGAACAGAAGTACTTACAGATCGCCGACTCTCGGCTGAACCGCATCCCTTGATCGCACATCCACGCGGTTCGGTAAACCATGTTCTCCATCGCGTACGTGTCGCCGGCCATCTCCGCAATCATGAACTGAATCGCCTGAAACTTGCCGATCGGCTTTCCGAAAGCGTGCCGCTCACCGGCGTATTGGACACAGCGGTCGATAGAGTCTTTGGCTGCACCCAACGTCGCTGCGGCCAACCCCAACCGCCCCACGTCCAGAACGCCGAACGCGATTTGCGCCCCTTGGCCGATCTTGCCAACCAAATTCTCGGCCGGCACCTCCATGTCTTCAAAAATCAACTCACAGGTGTTAGAACCCCGGATTCCCATCTTCTCTTCGATCTTCCCAACGGAGTACCCGGGGAACGACCGCTCGACGATGAACGCCGCGGGTCCCGAGTCAGCCTCGGTCTCACCCTCCACATTGCAGAACATCGACACCACATCTGCGAGTCCACCGTTGGTGATCCAGATCTTGGTGCCGTTGACGATGTACTTGTCGCCCCTGAGAACCGCTGTCGTCTTCATCCCCATCGCGTCGGAACCAGACTCGGGCTCAGTGAGAGCGTAAGCGCCGATCGTCTCACCACGCGCCAGCGACGGCAGGTACTTCTTCTTTTGCTCTTCCGTTCCAAAGTTGTAGATCGTCATCGCGCCGATCGACTGATGAGCGCCGATGAACGTCGCGGTCGAAGCGCAGGCGCGGCTGATCTCTTCTTGCATGATGACATACCCGAGCTCGCCCATTCCAACGCCATCGTACTCGGGCGGGAAGGCGACGCCGAGAAACCCGAGTTCACTCATCATCTTGATGATGTGTTCGGGAATGGCGTGCTCTTTGTCGATCTGGTCGGCGACCGGCCGCAGTTCCTCATCGACGAAGCGCTTCGCGGTACGACGAAGCTCCTTCTGCTCGTCGGTGAACGACCAATCCATGTTGACTCGTTACGCGGTGGCGGGTTGAAGCTCAGCGATCAAGCGGGCCGAAACCGCCTCGATCACGACCTCCCTGGCCCGCTCAGCGACCTCTTCCAGCGATGGCGTACAAGGCGCCATCGATCGAGCTCGACGGCGAACATCGTCGACCGAAGGAAGCTGCGGGTGCGGAATCGATACGTCCCGAAGCAGCGACTCGAGTCGCGCCTTCGCCTTGGGCGCCGTCGCCACGATCTCCTCCAGGCTAGGCCGTTGCGACCAGGTGGTGCGCACCTGCTCGGCGATGCGTTCGATCGGGAACGTCGCCGCTAATTCGTGCGCAACCTGCTCGATCGCCCGGCGCGGGAGTCGGCGCTCGCCTTCGAGCACGTCGCTTGGGGGTCCCTTCAAATCCCATACCAGACCCACCCACGACAAGAGCTTCAAGATGTAGTAGGTGATATCGACCTCCCACCACCGCCAACCCTGACGAGTGGCGACCTGGTAATAGTGATGGTTGTTGTGCCACCCCTCACCCATGGTGATCAATGCCAGGAACCAGTTGTTGCGGCTGTCGTCGCCGGTCAGGTAGCGCTGGCGACCGAAAACGTGGGCCAGCGAGTTGATCGCGAACGCTCCGTGGTAGACAAACACGGTGCTCAGGAAGAAGCCGACAAACAAACCCGGCCAACCAGCGACCAGGAAACACACAACGCCCAACAGCACACCTGGCAGATGCTTGTGCTTGTCGAGCCAACGGAGCTCCGGGTACTGGCTCAGATCCTTGACGAGATCGTAGTCCGCCTGTCCGCGGCGCACAGCGAAGATCCACCCTAGATGAGCGAACAAGAATCCGTGATGGCGCGGAGAGTGAACATCCTCCAGCATGTCCGAGTACCTGTGGTGGTGTCGGTGCTTTGCCGACCACCAAAGAACACCCTGCTGCAACGATGTTTGGCCCAGGAACGCCAGCACGAACTGGAAAAAACGGCTGGTCTGAAAGCTGCGGTGCGAGAAGTAGCGGTGGAACCCAGCCGTGATGGCGAACATCCTCAGGAAATAGAGACCCAAGCACAGCGCCACTGCGGTCGGCGTCACCCCGGACCACAACGCTCCTAGAGCCGCCAGATGAACCGAGGTGAAACCGATAGCGGACGGATAAACAATGTCGTCGTGATGAACGTCGTCGAAACGGATGCGACTGGTCAGCAAAGTGGCCTCTCCGGTCAATGATTACACGGTCTATGAGAGATTCTCGTCGGGAGAATATACACGATTTGGACTGCAATGATGATGCCGACTGGCGATCAGGGATCCGGGCCGACTCTCAGCGCTGATCGGTGGGGGATTTCCCGACACGGGGCGGCTATCTGCAACAGCCCGCCCAAATAGCCCTAGAATCTGATGCGGACGCGGTATCTCAACGTGGCCTCGCCATGGGACGCGACCGGCACGTCGAACCGGACGGTAAATGCGTCCAGTTCCTCGTAGTCGTGCGTGTTCGACAGCATCGTCCAGTCGCTCGGCAGCGGTTCGACGACCTCGACCATGATCCGCTCGTCCTTGTGGTTGCGGATCACGACTTCGAACTCTTCCTCGTAGAGCCCGGGGGCCAGCTTCCGGTACTCTGTCTGGATCCGCTCGGCCACGATATCGAACGCCTCGCCGACCTTGAGCTTGATCCGCTCGTCGCGCGGCGTGTGGTCGATCCGGTCCTCGCCGATCAGCTGTAACGAGCCGTCGGTGTCGGCCTTGTAGAGCCGCACCACGCCACCCGGCAGCGCGATCCCGAGACCATTCCGCTTCTTGTTATCGAACTCCTGGTAGACACCGATCTTCAAGCCCTTCTCACCGCCGTACTGCTGTGTGTAGTACCACGGCGCGCCGGCCAACCGGTACACCTTGTCGGTCTTCACCCCGCTGCCTCCCAGCAGCCGGATCTGCTTGGTCTGGTTGTTCTTGATCGTCGTCGGGCGCGGCAGGTCGTACAGGTGATACTCGAAAAACGTGCGCTCCTCAAACGATGACTCGTCGGGCATTTCTGTCGCTGCCTTGAGCGCGTGGTACTCATCACGCCGATTTTGTGAGGTCGGCGCCCGGTGGATATCACCGGCGACGAGCTTGAGCTTGGCGTTGGGGTACGCCGTACCGCTCGAGTTCTGTAGCGTCACCCAACCACCGAGCGACAACGACTTGTCGTCCTCGGCCAGCGTCGCCACGTAGTCGGCCTTCCAGTTGAGGCCCGTCGTCAGATACGACACCTCCACCGGCTCGGCGCCCGAGCGGTCGCTCTTGAGCGTCCACACCAGCGTCGGCAACGCCTTGAGGTCACCCTTCAGGTCCGGTAACACCACCCGTCCCGGGGGGTTGAGCGCGATCGAGTCGCCGATCTGGTACACCGCACCACCCTGCACCGACAGCAGCTTCGCCTTGACCGGGAACTCCTCGTTGTGCTCGCCACGCCGCATGTACAGCGTCACCGTCTCGCCGACGTACTTCTCCAGTAGCGCCTGCGGTGTCAGCAGGTCGTACTCGTAGTTCTGCTCCAGCACCTCAACCGCGCCGGGGTGACCCAGCGCGCTAAACGCCACCGACGTCGGGTCGATCTGCGCGGCCACGTCCTTGAACGGCAGCGTGAACACGCCCCGCTTGAGCTCGATCGGCCGCTGGTCTTTGACCAGCCCCAGGTTGCCGTTGTAGACGGTCACCGCCAGCGTGCGCGGCTCGGGGTCGTCGCCCATGACGGTGGCACCATCGGTCACCGCCAACAGCCCGCCCACCGCCAGCACTATCAGCATCAGTTTCGTTCGCATCGCTCTATGCCTCCCACAAATCGAGGTGTCGATTCCCTAGCCTGACTGACCTGTGCTACCGCCGGGGCGGCGGTTTATTCCACCGGTGGGCGCTGGACGCTGGCCCCGGGCCCTCGTAGGCTGGTTCGCCGTGGATCGTCCGTTCGTCCTCGTCGTCGGCTCGATCAATGAAGATCTGGTCGTCAACACCGATCGGTTGCCTCGGCCGGGGGAGACCGTCACGGGGGGTATTTTTCAGCGCTTCGGAGGCGGTAAGGGCGCCAACCAGGCGGTGGCGGCGGCCAGGATCGGCGCCGAGGTGGCCTTCATTGGGGCGGTTGGCGACGACGATTTGGGTGTGGACGCGGTCAACCGGCTGTGCGAGATCGGGCTCGACGTGACCGGCGTGGCTCGAGTGGAAGAGATGGCGACCGGTATCGCGATCATCGTGGTCGACCAACGCGGGGAGAACCAGATCGCTGTCGCCGCGGGGGCCAACGCGGCCGTCGACCGGGAGCTCGTCGATCGGGCGCTGAGCGTCCGGTCGCTGAGTCCCAACGGTGTGATGTTGGCGAATCTGGAGGTCGGGGACGGGGCGGTGTTGGCGGCAGCCGATACAGCCGTCGCCAACGGTCTTAGGCTGGTCCTCAACCCGGCGCCGGCCCGTCCAATCCACGAGCGGCTGTTCGAGCTCGCCCCGATCCTGACGCCCAACGAGGGCGAAGCCAAGGCACTGACCGGCGTCGCCCAACCCGAAACGGCAGCCGACGCGCTGTTTTGCAAGACCGGCGCAGCGGTGATCGTGACGCTCAGCGAGGCCGGCGCGCTCGTCGTCGATCGTGATGGCGCTCGACGTTACTCGGCGATCGATGTCGAGCCGGTCGACTCGACCGGAGCCGGCGATGTCTTCAACGGCGTGCTGGCAGCTCGACTAGCGGCTGGTAACACGCTCGACGACGCAGTCCGTTGGGCGATCGTCGGATCCGGTCTCGCGGTCACCGAAAGCGGAGCCAGGAAGTCGGTTGCCACGCCGGAGGCAGTAATGTCGCGGCTGGCCGAAGTGCGTGGACCCATCTGAAGCCGCCGGGGGATTCGATGCGAGAGTTCATCGTCGACACCGATACTGCTTCCGATGACGCTGTCGCGCTGATCATGGCGCTCCGTTGGCCGGATGTCGACGTGTTGGCGATCACCACGGTGTCCGGCAACGTCGAGGTTGCCAACGCCGCCCGAAACGCGCTGATCACGGCCGAATTGTGCGGGTCCGACGTGCCGGTGTACGTCGGCAGCGACCGGCCGCTCCGGGTGGAGCCCCACCACGCCCATTTCTTCCACGGGAGCGACGGGCTGGGGGACCGTGGCTACGCCGAGCCGCAACGGTCACCCGAGGGCCTGCACGCGGTCGATGCACTGATCTCCACGATCCGCGGTCACCCAGGCGTCACGCTCGTGACCTTGGGACCGCTGACGAACATCGCCGCCGCGCTTCGTCGCGAGCCCGATATCGCGACGCATGTCAATTCGTGCGTCATCATGGGTGGTGCCGCTTGCACGGTCGGCAACATCACGCCGGCCGCCGAGTACAACCTGTGGGTCGATCCCGACGCTTCGAACATCGTGTTCTCGTCCGGATTGCCGATCGTGATGGTGGGATGGGAGTTGTGTCGCGGCGAGGCGAACCTCGACGACGGCGAAATGAAAGCGGTGCGGGCGATCGGCACCGAGCTGGCGAGGTTCGCGATCGACTGCAACGTGGCCGCGATTCAAAGCAATCGAGAGTGGCTCGGCGATCCCGGGCTTGGCCTGCCCGATCCGGTGGCCATGGCGGTCGCCCTCGATCCCGAACGGATCGTGCGTCGGGCGTCAAGACATCACATCGAGATCGAGCATACCAGCGAGCTGACCCGGGGCATGTCGGTCGTCGATCAGCTCGGTGTCCGCGACCTGGAACCGAATGCAACGGTGGTGTGGGAAATCGACGTACAGCGCTTCAAGGAGATGTTGCGCCAGTCGTTGTCCTAGGGACGCCGAGCCAAGAGCGAAGCCAAGCTGTCGGCCAGCGCTTGCGCGCGCTCAAGGTCGGAGAGTTCGAGGTCGGCGCCAGCTTCCAGACTGTCGTGCCAGAAGTTGAGCGCCGCGTTGGCTGCCAGCGTATCGCTCTTGGTAATCGCGTAGCGCGCGTTCATCTCGAACCGCGACAGGGGCTCTGCCTCCGGGTCGACCTCGATCTGTGCCTCGAGCTTGTCGGCGACGTCCAAGTCGTCGCCCTCGGCCACCTTGGCGTCCTGGCCAGCGGCCCGTTTCTGTTTGTAGTAGCCGTCCTTCAAGACCTCTTCTTCGTCTGGGGGCGGCGGGGCGGCGGCGGGCTCCTGCACGGCTTGATCTTCGAACACCTCGCGCTTTGGCTCGGCGGCATGCTCGATCTCGCCCCCGACGCCGATCTCCCGATCGGCGGCAACCTGGTTCTCTCGCAGGTCGTCAACCCGGTTGGCCTCTTGGAACGCGTCCTCCTCATCTAGCGGAACGGCGTTGGGGTCGGCGGCCCGTCCACCGCTGATCACGGCAGCGTCGTCTTTGAACTCGCGGGCGCGCTCGCCAGGGGCCACCAGGCGAGCGTCGCGATCGACCTCTTCGTTGCGCGCGCCGCGACGCATATTTTCGGGTTGATGCAACTCGCTCTCGTCAGCCGATCGCTCGAGCGTCTCGGTCGAAGACTCGAGCGCCCCGAGCTCGCCCTCCTCGCTGGACCGAGTCTCGCCCACTGGCGGTGGTGTTTCGGGCCCATCGACCTCGCCCCGCCCCGATTCCTGCGTCGGCCGCAACGCCCGCGAAACGTCCTCCGGCCCGCGCACGCCCTGCTGAACCACGACCGCCGCCGCCAGTACGGCGACGACCGCGGCAGCGGTCTGTGGCACGTGCCGCGCTAACCAGCCGCGCCGCGAAGCCGCGCGCTTGGCCGCGGTTCGAGCCACAATCTCCTGCCTGACTCGGGCCCAATCGGGCTCGCTTCCAGCGGCCAACGCGCGTTCGGCGTCGTACCCTTTCTCGACCGTCGCGGCGAACGCAGCTAGGTCCGCCAGTGCGGCCGTGCAGTCCCCGCACACCTCCAGGTGCACTTTCACCTGACGACGCTGCTCGTCCGACAGCTCGCCGGTTCGGTACTGATCGAGTAGCGCCACGACGTGGCCGTTGCCGGAGGTCGACCCGGTCGTCATGCGCCCCACACCACTCCCTTCGATTCCAAACAGATTCGCATCTTCTCGCGCGCGCGTCCCAACCGCGACATGACGGTGCCCTCCGGGATGCCGAGTGCGACAGCAATCTCACGATAGGTAAACGCTTCCGCGTGGCGCAGATCGAAGCACTCGCGTTGCTCGGACGGCAGTGTGTTCCGGCATTCCGTCAGCGCCAGCCCCAGCTCTTGGTTTTCGACGCCGCGGTCAGCCGAGTCGTCGGCAGCAACGATCGGCGCCCCCTCAGAATCTTGAAACGAAAGCAATCCCCACACCTTTCTCTTTCGTAAGACGTTTAGACAACGGTTTCGCGCGATCGAGTAGATCCACGTATGAAACCGATATGTCCGATCGTAATCCGCTAATCGTTCATAAGCCTTGACGAACGCCTCCTGAACGACGTCTTCGGCCTCGTCGGCGTCTCCAAGAAGCCGTACGCAGCTCCAGTAGAGTCGTCGCTGATAGCGCTCGACAAGGACCGAATAGTGGCGACCCTCACCGGCCACGATGCGTTCGATGAGCGCAGCTTCCTGTGCCCACTCATCGGACGTCATCTCCTGTTGCTTGGTACCCGCCGACTCGGCGTTCATTCCGCCGCTCTCAGCGAGAGCCGGCGCGGCTGTGTCCAGGCAGGTAAGCACCACCCGAGTCGGTCAGCTCGCTGGCTACCGCCCGGACATCGTCATCGAGGTTTGATCGCACGGTTGCGACGTTGCGCCGGACATTACGCCAAGCTTCGTTGACGATCAGCCTGGCCCGCCGGACATGCGCCGCGCCGCGCTCACCGTCGTCAGCACGCCGCCCCTGATCGGCGCGTGATATCACAGCCGCTATGCGGTACAGATCGATCGCCGCCGCCGCGATCCTCTCGAGCACCAATTGGCGCTCGATGATCTTCTCGCCGTGACGCCTGAGCGCCCATTCGACGACGCCGGCGAAGTCGGCCACGTACTCGGGCAGCGGACCCGCGATCGCCTCGACCTCCGGGTGAAGCTCCGGCAGATCCGGGGCGCCCATCGTGCGACGCGCCCGTTCGCGGGCGTACTCAGACAGCACGCCCAACTGATGGATCGGGTCTCGCAGCGCCTTGGCCACGGCCTTCAGATGGGCGCCCGGTTCCTCGAGCCCGGCCAAGGCGGTGTACAGGCGCAGGATTTCGTTGGTACCTTCAAAGATCAGATTAATGCGCGAGTCCCGCAGGCCGCGCTCGTATGCGAACTCCTGCATGTAGCCCATCCCACCGGCGATCTGAAGTGCTTCGTTCGTCGCGTGCCAGACCGCCTCCGAGCAGTACACCTTGCAAATCGCGGATTCGAGCGAGTAGTCGTCGTCACCGCTGTCGACTAGGCCGGTCGTGAGATACACCATCGACTCGCAGGCGTAAGCCTCGAGCGCCATGTGGACCAGCTTGCCCTGGGTCATTTCGAAACTGGCGATCGACCGGCCAAATTGTCGACGGTCGGTCGCGGCCCGCGTCGCGGTCACGAGCGCGTCCTTGATACCACCCACGCAACCGGCCGCCAACCCCAACCGTCCTGCGTTCAGGGTTCCCATGGCGACCTTGAACCCGTGACCGGCGTCGCCCAGAACGTGATCGGCGGGAACCACGGTGTTCTCGAAATGGACTTCGGTGGTCGACGACCCCCGAATGCCCAGTTTGTGCTCCTCCGGTCCGCTGGTCACCCCTCCCAACGATCGCGGAACTATGAACGCGGTGATGCGATCGACAAGCTTGCCGTCCCGTTCGACCTCGGTCTGGGCGAAAACCGTGAAGATCTCGGCGAAACCACCGTTGGTAATCCAGATCTTGGTGCCGTTGAGGATGTAGGCGTCGCGATCAGTATCGTAGACGGCCCGCGTTTGGATCGATGCCGCGTCGGAGCCGGCGCCCGGCTCGGTCAGCGCGAACGCCGCGAACTGCTCGCCGCGTGCGAGCGGCGGCAAGAAACGTTGTTTTTGCTCCTCGGTGCCATAAGCGAGTATGCCCTTGAGACCGATCGATTGGTGCGCGCCGAGGGTCGTCACAATCGACGAGTCGATCGTCGCTACCGTCTCGAAGATCTTGGCGTACAGCGTCTCTGACCCTCCGAACCCATCGTAGGCCTCGGGCACGACGATTCCGAAGATGCCGAGCTCGGCCAGCCCGGACAGGACTTCGGCCGGGATCTTCGCCTCAGCATCGATCACCCGGCTGTCGATGTGCTGCTCGGCAAACTGATCGAGCGAGCGCCGCAAGATGTCAGCGGTCTCGGCCTCGTCGGGTGAGATCTCGGGATACGGGAACAACCCCTCGGGCTCGATATGGCCCAGGAAGAACGGCCTTACAATGCTCATTCCACGGTAACGGCCGACCCTCCCACCGGTGACTCGGGCCGATCGGGAAGCCGCCGAGCGAGGAAGATGCCGCCGATCAGCAGCAGGAATCCGACGCTCAAGAGGATCGCGCTATTGACGATCACCATATCGACAACCGGGTCGGTCCGCGCTGGGAACACCTGCGCCAGCTCACTGGCTCGGCGTAGCTGCTCGTACCAGCCGATGATCGTCATTCCCGGCACAACGATCCCGGCTACCGCCAGGATTCTCACTAGCGTCGCCGGCCAGATCGACGATCGGCCACGACCGAGGGCGTAGACGGCCATCATCGCGAGCGCGATGCCACCCATCATCGCCGGAGCGGTCGCGGCGAACAGCGGCTCCAAGAGATCGATCACAGCCCCAGACCGGGTTGCGAATCCCTGCTGCTCGACCCTTCCGCTCGCGGCGCCCCGTAGAAGCCTCCGTCCCAGCGGGCACGCTCACGGAGCTCTGGGGCCGGCGCGAAACGCGAATCGATAGCCGCCGACCATTCGTCCAGGCGATCCACGATCGGCGCCAAACCTACGTCGTCCGCCCAACGCAGCAGCCCACCTCGAAACGGTGGCCATCCAATGCCCATTACGAGCGCTAGATCGCCGTCGCCGGGGCTGGCGACGATCTGCTCGGTCAGCGCACGGGCGGCCTCGTTGACCATTGGATAGATACACCGCGTCACCAAGTAGCCGGCTTCAAACACGGCGGCTTCTCCAACCCCCTCCGGTTCCATGCCCAGCTCGGTCCTCAGGCCGCCGTCGGCCGACTTTCTCTGTCCGCCTTCGTATAGATAGAATCCACGCTCCGACTTCTTGCCCATCCGGCCGGAATGCTCCAGTCGTTGGAGCAACGAGTGCGGCCGCATGCAATCGGGAAACGCTGCCGCCATGACCTTGCCGACTTTGGCCGCCACATCGATCCCGATTTCGTCGAGCAGCGCCAACGGACCCATCGGCAGCCCGAACTCCTCGAGCGCATGATCGAGCGCCTCGATCGAAACACCCTCGGCGTAAAGATGAGCGGCCTCGTTCAGATACGGCATCAGGAGCCGGTTGACCCAAAAGCCCGGGCCGTCGCGAACCACGACCGGTGTCTTCCCGAGATTACGAGCCAGCTGGTGCAATGTGGCAACCGTGGTCGGTGAGGTGTGCTCACCGCGAACGATCTCAACCAGCGGCATCTTCTCGACCGGGTTGAAGAAGTGAAGCCCGCCGAATCGGTCGGGCCGTTCGAGAACCGTAGCCAGTTCATCAACCAATAGCGACGACGTGTTGGTGGCCAGCACGGTCTCCGCTCCGACCTTCGACTCGAGCTCGGCCAGCACGCGGTGCTTGATCGCTAGGTCCTCGACGATCGCTTCGATCACGACGTCGGACCGCTGAAAACCCCGGTACGACGTCGTTCCCGAGATGCGGTTCATCAAGTGCCGGACCTCGCGCGTCGTGAACTTCCCTTTGCGCTCCAAACGGCGGGCGATCTTCGACGCATGCGCGAAACCCGCAGCCACCCGATCGGCATCGATGTCCTTCAGGCGAACTTCGATCCCGTTGTAGGCCGCCACTTCGGCGATGCCGCCGCCCATGACGCCAGCGCCCAAGACACCCAGCCGCCGGACGTCGCGAGGCGATCCGTCTGCGAATGGCCTTCGCGCTGCCTCGCGACGCTGAAACAGCCATATCAAGTTTCGCGCGACAGGCGAGGTGGCCAGCTCGCCAACCGCCTCGGCCTCGGCCTCGAGCCCCGCGGCCAACCCGCCGACATGGCCGGCTTCGACCGCGTCGATGGCCGCGAGCGGGGCGGGGTAGTGGCCCCCGGTCCGTTCGCGAACGCGGCGCCGACTCTGATTGAACACCAGCTTCCCCCCGATCGGGTTGCGCTCGAGGACGTAGCCCGCCAAGCCACGACCGGCCCCGCCCGGTACCCGCCGGCCGCCGAACGCTGCTCGCGCCACCTCCTCGGCGGCGTCGAGCAGTTTGGACACCGGGACGACGCGATCAACCAAACCGATTCGCTTGGCGCGGCTACCCGAAACCAAGCGGCTGGTCAGGATCAGCTGCAGCGCCTGCTGAAGTCCTATCAGTCGTGGCGCGCGTTGCGTACCGCCCCAAGCCGGGACGATGCCGAGCTGGACCTCGGGAAACCCCAGTTGGGTTGCGCAATCGTCGGTTGCGACACGGAACGAGCACGCCAATGCAAACTCGAGCCCACCGCCGACACAGGCGCCATGGATCGCGGCAACCGTCGGCACAGAGACGTCAGCTACGCGCTGAAACACCTCCTGACCGCGACGTGCCAACGCAATCGCTGATTCACGCGAGTCGACGGCGGCCAGCATTTCGATGTCAGCTCCGGCAATAAATGTGTCGGGCTTCGCGGAACGAAAGACGATGCCGGCGAGATCGCCGCGCGCGGTAAGCTCGCTCAGCACCTGCTCAAGTTCATCGAGGGTGTCCCCCGACCACAGGTTGACCCGCTTTTCAGGGGTGTCGAAAATGACCTGGGCCAAACCGGCCGCGTCAACGAGGTAATCGAACGCTTTCGACATCAGCTCTCGAAGACGATCGCTCCGCCGAGCCCCCCGCCGACACACAAGGTCGCCAAGCCCCACTTCGCATCCCGCCGTTTCATCTCTAGTAACAGCGTGAGCGCGAGCCGCGAACCCGTGGCCGCTATCGGGTGGCCGAGTGCGATCGCTCCACCGTTGACGTTCAACCGCTCGTCTCGGATCTCGCCAATCGGTTGCGACTGGTTGAGCACCTCGGTGGCCCACTGGCGGGAGGGGAAAACCTCCATGTTGGCGAGCACAACGGCGGCGAACGCCTCGTTCAACTCGATCAGGTCGATCGCATCGAGTGTCACACCCGCGCGCTCGAGAGCGATCGGCGTGGCTACCGCGGGGCCAAGGCCCATCCGGCGAGGATCAAACCCGGCGAAGGCAAAAGAAGCCATCCGTCCCAGCGGATCGTAACCCAGCTCCGTGGCGCGAGTCTCTTCCATCAGCAACAAGGCCGCCGCCCCGTCGGTGATCATCGACGAATTCCCGGCGGTCACCGTTCCGTTGCGACGATCGAACACGGCCTTGAGCTTCGCGAGCGCCTCGAGACTCTGCTCAGGACGGTATCCGATGTCCTCGGCGACTACGTCTCGGTAGCCCGGAGGGATGAACACCGGCGTTACCTCATCCGCGAAACGACCCGCGGCCCACGCTTCGGCGGCGCGCTGGTGTGACCGCAACGCGTACTCATCCTGCGCCTCGCGAGTCAAATTGAACTCGCGAGCCAGAACCTCGGCCGTTTCGCCCATGTTGAGCCCGCACACCGGGTCGGTGAGCCCTTCGACCAATGCCACGACGGGTTTTAGATGCGCCGGACGGAGCTGGGTGGCCGCGGTGATCTTGCCGGCCACTGACTTCGAGCGCGCCAAGTCGGACATCACATCGGCAAACTCGTCCGGATAATGGAGTGGCACGTTCGACATCGATTCGACGCCACCGGCGATGACAACGTCCGACTGGCCCAGGACAATCTGATTGTAAGCGTCGGTGAGCGACTGAAACCCCGAAGCACAATTGCGCGCCACTGAGAACGCGGGAGCGCTCTGAGGCAACCCAGCTTCGAGGGCAGCGACGCGAGCGATGTTGGGTGCTTCGGCGGGCGGCGCGGCGTTACCCAGAATGATCTCGTCGACCGCGGTCCCGTCAAGGCCGGTCCGCTCGACGAGCTCCCGAATTGCGGTTCGTGCCAACTCCACGGCCGTGACGTCGGCCAATCCGGTCCCGGCTTTAGCGAACGGCGTCCGCACCCCGTCGACGATGACCACGCGCCGATCGTGATCCCATTTGCCGAGTCGAGGCATGGCGCCTCCTTGAATTGGCCTGCGCGAACTAGCGGGCCGACTAGTACACCGGCTCGAGGCTCGCGTTTTCGCCAGTCAGGCCGACGGCCTGCTCTCCACCGCCGGCCTCGATGCGTAGGTTCCAGCGATAGCGTTGGCTGATCGAACCAGGGACCGGCGCGTCGCCCAGAATCCACCACGTCCCATTAGGGACCGTAACCGTGGCCCGGCCATCGGGATCGGTCTCCACTGACTGTAGCGGCATTTCACCGACCCGCTGACTCTCGGCTGCGGCGAAAGCGTCTTCCGGCCAGGCGCGCTCCTCCCACGCTCGTCGCTTCTCTCGATACTCGTCCCGAACACCGGTATAGCCATTGGTGACGTCCTGACACGACTGAAAACGCTGCTTCTCGCGAGCGACGAGCGCCTGGTAGGCTTCGAACGCCTGGCGATACTCATCCGAAGTGCGATCCGAGATCGAGCTGGCGCGGGCCTGTACTGCCTCGATCGAATCACTCGTTGCGCGATACGCTGAACACGCATCTTGATACTGTTGTGAAAGGCGGCGGATCGCGTCAGCCGAGGGCGGTTCACCCGGCTGGGACTGGCTCTGCAGCTCGGCATACAGCTCGTCGATGTCGTACGGAAGGATATCAAGCGACACGTTCGAGAGTGCGACTATCTCTCCTTCTGCGTTCTGGCCGCTGGTGTCCATTATGAATTGGGTCTCTGTGCTACACGCGGCGACGGCGCCGAGAAACAGTGCGAGCGCAAGCGAGTTTCGGACAAATGCCACCTATCGACCTCCTGGGCTGATGTTCACGTCGAGAAGTTACCGGCCGCTCGGCGACACGAGCAACGTTGGCGCTAGAGTTCAAACTCCGGCGTGCCCGTTCGCACGACCCACGCGCACGTGGGCGATCCGGTTAGCCATCGCTCGACGACTGCGCGCACCTGTTCGGCGGTCACCGACTGGACCTCTGCCATCCACTTGTCACCAAAATCGTGTCCCAGGCCGTACACCTCGTAGGCGGCGAGCCGCGAAGCTTGCGCCATGTTCGTCTCGACCCCAAGAAGGAATCGCCCCTGCAGGTAGTGCTTCGCCGCGGAGAGCTCGTCGGCCCCGATCGGCTCGGTGACGATACGGCTGAATTCGGCTGCCAACCCACGGGCCGCTTCTTCGACGCGATCGGGATCGGTAACGATGTACCCAGCGAGGAACGATCCGTCGAGCCGATCGCTGTAGAGCGTCGACACCTGATACGCCAGCGAGCGTTTCTCGCGCAGCTCGATAAACAGGCGTGAAGACATCGATCCACCCAGCACGGCATCAATGAGTCGCGCGATTGGATAGTCGGGGTGCGTGTAGTCCGGAGCTGGGAAGCCGTACACGAGATAAGCCGCATCCCGATCGAGTGCGATGCGCTCAGTTCCGCCACCGGGTTCGGCTGCCGGTGGGCGAGCGCGGGGGGGACCGGTCGGGAGCGGCCCAAGCGTCGACTCGAACATCGCCAGCAGACGATCGATGTCGAAGCGACCGACGGCGGTGACGACCGGCGGCGTCGGGCGGTAGAACCGATGCGCGGCAGCTAGCACTTGGTCGCGGTCGACCTCGCGAACAGTTTCGCGATAACCGATCGCCGGTTTGTGATAGGGGTGATCGCCGTAAAACACCTCGCGAAAGAGATCCAGCGCGCGGGTCATGAGCTCGTCCTCGCGGGCTTCTAGCGCGCCCAACGTTTGCTCGACCTCGGATGCGACCTCGTCTTCGGGGAACGCTGGCTCGGTCAGAGCCTCGAGGAACAGCTCGGCAGCGGGTTCCCACGTCGCGGCGGTGGCCTTCAACGTGACCGAGCCGACGTCAGTACCGGCGCTGGCATCCAGCTCGGCGCCCAGCTCGGCCAACCGGTCTTGGAACGCGTTAGCCGATCGCCGCGCGGTACCTCTTGGAAGCACACTCTGAAGCAGTTGCGAGATACCGGCCTCGTCGTCGGCCTCGTACAGCGCGCCCATTGGGAGCGCAGCGTAAACGGTGACGATGTCGTTACTGTCCAGCGGCCGAGCGAGGATCGTGGTGCCGCCAGACAGTTCGTGTTTTTGGTGATCAAGCACCTTTGGGACCAACCCACGCTCGCACCGCTTTAGTCGGGTCCCCGCGTTCGGCGAGCGCCCGAGTTGCGTCTTCAACGGTTACGGCACCGATGCCGTCGAGCAGACGACGGAAAGCCCCCGCGTCACCGTAAAGCACCTCGTGCTCGCCAAGCGTGCCGGTCACCGCTCCATTCGTCTCGTTTGCGTAGGCAAAGTCAGCAACCAACATCGCTTTCGCGCGGTGCAACTCTTCCTCATCGAAACCGGCTTCAATTGCCGTTGATACAATCGCGCTGATCTCGGCCTCGACCTGCGTTCGCTTGTCGGGCGCACACACCGCGTCGATCCCAAGGACGCCGGTTGCGCCAAGCGCGTAC
>Ga0255058_10000075_pt1 | contig 55155 bp, 86 predicted proteins | sample Cases_109_9_MG_FD_188637 | JGI IMG/M metagenome (GOLD analysis project Ga0255058, IMG submission 188637) | Seawater microbial communities from Amundsen Gulf, Northwest Territories, Canada - Cases_109_9 | ecosystem: Environmental > Aquatic > Marine > Gulf | place: Canada: Northwest Territories...
TCAAAGACGAGAAAGTTGACGAGACAGAGAGCAGCTATCGATTCCGTCAACTCCCTCCTGGTCAATTCTCTCGGATCAGACCCATCTGTTTGATGCCCAACAATGCGCCGCCAAATCTTGAAGAGTGTCAAGTGCTGGCTTTCGGTGGGGTGATTGAAAAGGCCGACGAGAAAGCCAAGAGGCTGACCCAGAAAGAGATTGACGAGGAGATCGACAAGGCGATGCAATATGGGGGGTCAGATCGACGGCGGAAGCGCAGGCGCATGAAGTCGATTGAGAAAGAGATCCCCATTCTAAAGATCGACGAGGAAAAACAAATCGTCTATGGGGTCGTGCTTGATCCTTACATCGTTGATACTCAAGGCGATTGGATACCCCCAGCCGACGTTGAAAAGACCGCCCATGAATGGATGAAAGAGAGTCGACGAATCGGCTTGCGACATAGAAGCGAGGCAGATGCCGAACCAGTTGAAACTTTTTTGATGCCTTACCCCTCTAAAGAGGACTACCAAAAGGCCATGGATGGGCAGCCCCACAGGGTGATCAACTTCAAGATGGGCGAGGGGTTCGTTCATTCTGGTTCTTGGGTTCTTGGAACTGAAATCACAGACAAGAACACCTGGGAATTGGTGAAGAGTGGCGAGCTAGGATCTTACTCGATTGGCGGGCATGGGGAACGGACAGAGATCCCCACGTCTATGATGCCTCAGATCACCGAAACGATAGAGGCCGATTGGTCGAAAGCCGCGTGAGCGATTCCTTCGTTGAACTCTATCGCTTCGATCAGACTGAAGAGATCCGAGTGAAGCTGACCGAATTCATTATGAAATTGCGTGATCGCTTCGTTGATTGTAGTAGAGGGATCATGACTCATGGGTGGCGATCTCCCGAGGGGGATTGGCAGAGCGGTATGCTGAAGAGCGAGGAATTGACCCGGATCAAAAGATTTGTCGAGAACAGATTGCCGTGGCCGACATGGGACTTTCGTACTTTTTTTGAAGTCGCTCAACCTGGCGGAACCATTGCGAATCATGTTCACATAGAGTTTCAAAAGGTCGCTCACTATTTCGTCGAGGGCGATGGTCAGATTGAGTTCAAGCTTGGGCAAAAGATCGAGACGGTTGAAGTGATCCCTGGGTTGATTGCAATTGTGCCTGCAATCGCGGGTGATTCAGTGACTAGACCCCTCGCCCATCGAAGGATTTCTGCCGTCCTAAACTCAAGCATGGTTGTTCAAGCAGGGACTTTACTTTGAATAGCAACGTAGGGACGAAAACTGACGCGATAAAGAGCGCGGTCAATGAGGAAATCGAGCGGAAACGCAGAGAGATCGACGTGAGTTATACCAATGGGTCGAGCACGATTGCGATCATCATAAGGATGCGACAGGGGCGACCTTATCGGATCTCGTTTAGAACCGAGTCAGAAACTAATTTGTAGCGAGGGCTTGACAGGCATTTTGAAATCATGATACCACGGAATTAATAACGATCAATATTTCGCTCGGTCGCCCGAGGATAAGTGGAGGCGGTTTGATTCTGGCCTGACAGCAGAATCGGACCCCTCCATTTTTTTTGTCTGATGACTACGAAATTAACCCAGATCAAGACCGACGAAGTAAGCTTGGTTGGTAGGGGTGCCAATCGAAAACGATTTCTGTTGTTCAAATCTAAGGAGGGAACCATGGAAGAACTTTTGAAAGAACTACTCGAAGAGACGAAAGCAGTTGAGGGAGAAACGGAACTTCTCGCCTCTCTGAAGAAAGCAAAGTTCTCGGCAGATGAGTCCTCGACCGTTCAAGCAGCGATCAGATTGCTTACGGGCCTTGAGGAAAAGATCAAAAAGTCTGGCATCGTAGTCAAGGCTTTTGAAACCAAGAAAGATCCCGAGCCAGCAAAGGTCGATGCCAAGGCAACGGCTGCTTTTTTAAAGTCAGCCAAAGCAGAGGACAAGGCCCTTGTCTGCAAAGAGTTGGGCATCGATGCTGAAGCCTTAGAAGGCAAAAAGAAACCACCCACCAACGGAATCCTCAAGGCTGACGGATCACTCGACGTTGATCAGATCCCCGAAAACCTAAGACCCGCAATGGAACTGCTTTTTAAAGATCGTACCGACACCGCAAGCAAACTCAAAAAGGCCGAGGAAGATATTGCCAAGAACGAGCAAGAGAAAAAGCATGCTTCTTGGGTCAAGAAAGCTGAAGAGTTTAAGGATCTCCCTGGGGTCAATGTCGAAGAGCTCGCCACCACCTTGGCGAAACTCGATGACGAGGACGCTGAAAAGATCATGAAGCAGTACCGAGCGAACAAAGAAGTGATCGAGAAAAGCGACTTCTTTAAAGAGTTTGGTCGCCCGAATGCTGGCGGCGGAACGGGAACCGCAATTGAAAAGGTCAACACCATGGCTGAAGGTCTGATTCAGAAAAACGATAAGCTCGACCAAGCAGCAGCGATTCAGCAAGTGTTGAATGCTAACCCTGCTCTTTACAATGAGTATGTAAAGGAAACCCAGATCCGCGCCTAAGCAATCTCGGTTGATCTGATTCATAGGGAGGCAAGTTATGTCTACACGAGAAATTGCGATTTACGATGAAAGCCACGAGGCCGGGCAGATCGCCGTGGGTTCACAATACAAGTCCGTGAGATTTAATAGTGTCGCGAGAATGCAACTCGCCGTTTCGAGTAATGGTTATGGGATCATCCAGAACACGCCCGGAGGAACAGTCGGTGAGGCGATTAATGTTCGGCACCACGGAATTTCTCGCCACGTTGTAGACGGAAGCGGAACGCCGATTGTAATCGGGTCACCGATTACGGCGAGTGCAGGAATCGGTATAGTCGCAACGGCTGGTACAATGGCTTATGCGACCGCGCTCCAGGGCTCGGCCCTTAGCGGTGACGTGATCGCGGTTTTAATGACCGGACCTTTCAGGATTCATGCTTAAAGCCAACTGATTCAGGAGGCAGGCAATGACCACAAGAGAGATTTCTATTTACACTGAGAGCTATAAAGCCGTACCAGATCTTAGCTTAAAACAATACTTCGCCGTTAAACTTACCAGCACCGAGAACGACATTGTCCTCGCCGATGCGGGGGCCGGGATCGGTATTCTTCAGAACAAGCCGGAGGCACAGCAAGGGGCCGAGGTTCGGCATCACGGAATCTCGCGTCATGTCGTAGACGGCAATGCGACAAACATTGCAATCGGCGATCTGATTACATCGGACGCGGCAGGCAAGGGAGTTGTTGCAGATACCATTGGCGACCTTGCTTATGCGATTGCTCTCGAAGCATCTACGGCAGACGGCGACATCATCTCTGTTCTAATGATGGGACTGATTGCCGTTCACGCATAGGAGAAAACAATGAGCAACTCACAAGCAGTAAGAGAAAAAGCGGTTTGGGATGAGAGTTTTGTAGCGAATGCCGATATGTCGAGTGATCAATATAAGATTGTCAAGCTTCATACGGTCGCCGGACAGATAATCCTTGCGGGAGCGAATGAAGGAATCGGAGTCTTACAAAACAAACCGGAAGCGGGACAGAGAGCGCAGGTAAGACTTTTCGGCTTGTCGAGACTCAAGGTGAAAGGTTCGGGCGGAGAGTCGGGCGACAATGTTGTAAGCGACGCGGGCGGATTCGGAGTTAACACCGGGGCGATAGGGACGCTCTCGTTAGGCTTCTTGACTAGAGGCGATACCATAGAGGAAGAAGTCACAACGATCCTATTGGTCGGCTTGATAAGACGGCACGCTTAATTTTTATCAGTGAAATAAACTAGGAGGTAACATAATGCCTGATCCAACTCCAAGAGATTTACACGTAGATCAATTGCTAACGCAGATCTCAATTGCGTTTCGCAACCCGAACTACATCGCAGACCAATTGTTCCCGCCAGTTCCTGTCAGAAAGCAATCTGACAAAATCCCGAAGTACGACCAATCCTTTTGGTTCAGGGATCAGGCGGTTGTTCGAGCACCAGGGACAAAATCAACCGGGGGAGGCTATAAGGTCAACACCGCTGACACCTATTTCTCTGACCGCTTTAGCTTTCGCTTTGAGATCCCCGACGAACTCAGAGACAACCAAGACGATCCTTTCAACGTCGATAGAGACGGAGCCGAGTTCGTAACCGACAAAATGTTTATGAGGCGAGAAGTGGCCTTCGCGTCCGACTTCTTCAAGACGAACGAGTGGGGCACCGATAAAACTGGCGGAACCGATTTCGTCGTCTGGTCCGATTACGCCGGATCGAATCCCCTCGTTGACATCACCGGTTTCAAAGATGATGTCGAGGGATTGATTGGTCGTGAAGCCCGAGTGATGGCAATGGGCAAACAGGTTTGGGTTCAATTAAAATGGCACCCAGATCTTATCGACACAATCAAGTATACCCAGCGCGGCCAGATCTCCCAAGAGATCGCTGCTTCATTGCTTGAACTCGACAAGATGCTGATCGGGCGGGCGATTCAAACCGTGAGCCCTGAAGGAACAGCCGAGTCGTCTGTTGCCTATACCCGGATCTGGGGTAAGAACGCGCTGCTGCTTCATGTTCCTGATCGCCCATCGTTGCTGAACCCAGCCGCGGGTTACAATTTTGTTTGGAACCGAGTTGCTGGCGCGGCGCAATTCATGAAACGGATGCGAGACGAAGAGAGAGAAGTCGACATCATTGAAGGCAACAGCTACTTCGATCAGAAGTTGACCGTTGCTAATGCCGGTCTCTTTATGTCGGGAGCCGTTGCCTAAGAACGGCTGGCGAAACTTTCGTTCAATATACTGGACCCGGGTTTAATAAACTGAACTTGGGTCCAGCATGAAAGGTTTTATGGCGGGCAAAAAAAAGAGCAGGCGAGCATCCCACATCAAACAGCGAGTCGATATTCCAAAGACCGAAAAGATCTACATGGTCAAGCGGACTTTCCCTGGTGTTACTTATGGTCCGATTCCTCTTGAGCGAGGGCGATTGATTAGAATGCATGGCTTTGCCAACGATCAAAAGATGCTGCGCCTTGAATATATCGAGGAATTAATGGCACCAGAGAACGTCACCCCGAGCGAGTGCGGGGGCTGCGGGGGCGAATTCATTGGAATGGCCGAGAGAGATGCCCATTTCAAGAGGGCGCACAAAGATATTCTGAGGGCAAGAGAGCAAACGGTTCACGATCTCACCGAACAACAGAGGGAGAAATTGCTGGCAAAGACCGGCACCTTTGGACCTGAAGACGTAGGCTTCACCCCTCACTCAACACCAGACGACATCGAAACTGAACGAATCATTGAAAGAGAAAACGAGATCTCACCGCTACGATTAGATAAGACAGAAGCCAGCCGCAAATAAAAATCTCCGGATGGCGGCTCAAGGCCGATGGGAAGGAGTAATCAATGAGCGTAAATAAAGGAACGGACGGTACTTTTAAGGTCGGGCGACTGACTTTTTCGAAGACCGCTGTGTTGTTTTTGGCCGAGCCTGGTGACCCAGTAGATGGTGTGAGCGGAACTGGTGCGGGGATCGCCGGCATTGGTTCGCTTTATATCAATACGACTAGCGGCAGTCATTTTAGGAACACGAATACTCAGGCATCTCCGACCTGGACTCTAAGCAATTAGATCCCTGGTCATCTCATCAAATTGTTTTTGGTTGGAGGGTTGCTAGATGAAAAAGCTATTTGCGCTTTTATTTTTACTCGCTGCCTTGGCGCTCCCGTCTGTTTCTAATGCCCAAGAGTGCATCATTGGCAATGTCAGAGGGATCGATCCCCTCGACAAAGAGGAGCTGACGATTGGCGTTGCGGCCTCGGGATTCACTGACGGAACAATCAAGCAAGCCGCAGGGAATGCTGCCGTTGCAGTCGTAACCGTCGAGGATGATCAGATCCGTTACTGGGTTGATGGTAGTACGCCGACTGCGAGTTCGGGTCATCTAGCCGAGTCGGGAACCAGCTTCACGATCTGCGGCCTGAATTCCATCGACAACTTCAGCGCGATACGAGTTACGACTGACGCAGAAATCAAGGCTTCATTTTTTAAGGCCCGATAGGAGGCGAAACGAAGTGAAAAATTTTATTGCATATATTGTCGCGGCGATTCTTTTTACTGCTGCGCCAGCACTCGGTCAGATTATTCCTAGAGGGGGAGGGGGCGGAGGCGGTGGCGGCGGCGGTGACGCGAGCGCGGCGAATCAAGCGACGCAAATTACCGCGCTACCTCTCGAAGACGCTCCGCATACGACCGGAGATCGCGGTAGTTTTTCGCTCGGCGTGATTCATACCGGACTAGGGAATGTCGGTGCCATCGGCGACTATTCCCAATTTTCAACCGACCTTGCAGGGCGGCAATATAATATTCCGATGATTACTGCCAACACAGCGATTGCCAATCAACTTGGGAAACAAGAGGGTGTACTTCATGCAGACGGTGACGCAGGTGTTCCTGCATTGGTCATAAGAAACTCAGCCACAACACCAACCGCTATCACTGGTCTTGATTTACGCTACTCGCTTATCGGCGTCACAAGTTTGACTCAAGTGCTGACAACTCAACATCACAGCACAGCATATTTGACAAGCATTCAAGTTAGTAAACTTGAGGACACGGCTCACGCGACCGGAGACGCGGGCATCCCGACCTGGGGAGTAGAGAACGAAGATCAGACAGGCTTCGGTGCGGGGGGCGGGAGCACCTTTGATTATACCCCGATTGCAACCACAAGGGCGGGTGAGCCGATGGTCGTGGCGATGCACAACGACATCTTCAGCGACAACAACCAAATATCAAAGCGCGAGGACATCTCCCACACCACCCTCGACGCCGGGGTGATGGCCCTCGGAGTCGCGAACGCGGACCTAGCAACAACCTTCGGATCGAACGGAGATTATACTCCGGTTGCAACAACGGTGCGGGGTGAAATATGGCCTGTCCATTCAGGCGCAAACTTTTTCGCAATAACTGATACGGCGATTGCGGCGGTTTCACAAAATTTCGCTTTCGGTTTTACCTCTAGGAAAGTTTTTATTTCTGCCCCTGTAACGAATGGTGACGGAGTTTGTATCGACCACGGAGGAGGAACGGCGATATGTCCCGCGTCCGATACGGCGGGAGACGACGTTCTCGAACCAGGGGAATCTATTTCTATCGACGAACACGCAATTACTTCAATCAGCGCAATCTCAGCCAGTGGAACAAATACGATTGTTGTTAGAGCGTTTAACTAAGGGGATGCGATGAGAAAAAATCTTTATTCTCTAATTGGAATCGGATTAATCACGGGCGCATTGTTGTGGGGCTTGGTTCAGGCTTCAAGTGTGCAAACCAATCAAACGCCAAGCATCACAGATGATGGGACAACAATCACTTTCAGTTCCGTCCAGGGGAATGATGATGATTCCGTAACCTTGGGAGTGGCGGCTGCGACCTGGGTAGCAACGAGCAACTTTCAAACGATAACCGGAGATGTGAGCGGTAATACGGTTACGACTATTACGAGTGGGACTACGGGGCAAACCCTGACTCTACTTTTCATAGATAACGAGGTTACGATTTCCGATAACAATGCACACACGGCGGATACGATAGACCTAGGCGCAGCTTTCTTAAGCGCGGACGACACTACGCTGACTTTAATCTATAACGGAACGAGTTGGTATGAAAAATCTCGGTCTGTTAATTAGTCTGATTTTATTTTTTGCGCCGGGGGCTTTCGCTCAACAGCGACCTATAACCTGTGAGGAAACGAGGGACCGAGCATTAACAAGAGTGACCATCGTTAGTAATTCCAGGGTCTTGATGGAAGAGGATTTGGCAGTCCTGTCCGTCTCTCTTCGATATGCTCGGGAACGAATGGGTCGAATGAATGCAGAACTAAAAACTCTCAGGGAACAGATGGAGCTCGCCAAGAAAAAAGATGAAACCGAGACGAAGCAATCGAAGGCTGAAACAAAAGCCACCGAAGTCGAGACGAAAGGGGCTGAACCCGAAACGGAAACGGCAAAACCCGAGACGATCACAGAGGAGCCTACCCAATGAGTTGTAGTTATAGCGGTGATCCCTCAACTAGTGATAACGATGCGGTCCGATTCCTCCTGCAGGATACCGATTGCACCAAAAACATTTTCGAAGACGAGGAGATTGCATGGGTGTTGACCCAGGAAGCGAACATCTACATGGCCGCTGCCTGTCTACTCGATACCGCCATCAACTCGAGTAGCGGGACTTTAAGTTCAAAGAAAGTCGGGGATCTCGCTCTGTCATTCGGCTTGTCAGAAACCAGACAGAGAATCGTAGATCTCAGGGCAAAGGGTCGAGGCCGATACGAACTGCCGAGCATGCCAGCACAATTTAGAGATCGAAAGCGGGAGCTCAGAGAGGATCCAGACAGGGTTCAACCACAACTCTTCAAAGAGATTCACGATATTGATCGACTCAAAGACACCAGGGAGGACTTTGAGGAGGCGAAATAAATGTCGGGCGTTGGCAAGATCGAAGATTTTTTAGATTGTATGCCAGCAACGGTGACTCTTCAGGCGAGCACTGGGCTTGACAAATACGGGCAAAGAAGTTTCGCGGTGGGGACTACCCATCCGGCGAGGGTCCAAGAAAAGACCGAACGGGTCACGATCCCCAGCGGTGAAGAGATCTTGGCGAGGGGTAGAGTTTATCTGGGCGAGATCACGGGGGCAGACACCACTTATAAAGTGACCCTCCCAGATGGAACGACACCAGAGATCCTGACGGTCAATAAAGTTGAAGACGAAGACGGACCACATCACGAGGTTTTAATTTTCAAGTAATGCCTTTCGCTAGAATACAGATCAAGGGGTTGAAAGAAACAAATCAAATCCTGAAGCAATTGGGCAAACGGGCACCCGAGATTTTAGGTAGTGCGTTATTCCAGATCGGCGAAGAGATCATTGGCAAATCAAAAGAGGATTTTGTTCCTGTCGATCTCGGACATCTGAGAAGTTCAGGCTTCGTGGAAGAGCCAAAGACTAGCAGCAGGAATGGGGTCACCGTTGAATTAGGATTCGGGGGTCCAGCGGGAAAAGGAAATGTCGGTGGTGCTAAAAACAAAATCTCTGTGGGCTATGCCTTGATCGTTCACGAAGATCTTTCGGCGAGGCATAAAGTCGGCGGAAGCAAATACCTTGAAAAGCCTTTTAACAGAGCGCAAAGAAACATGGACAGACGAATTGCTTTTCTACTCATGGAAGCGGAACCGAGGTTTAGGTAATGGGGCTGATAGAATCCGTTGGTCAATTCATTGAAGACGAGGGACTTGGTGTTCAAGGAACAGATCTTTTCATTGGGGATATGCCTCAGAACGCGCCCGAGACAGCGACGGCCGTGGTAGAAACTTCTGGAACCACTCCCGCTTTCGCCCATGACATCGACGGAGTGAATTACGAGCAGCCAACTTTTCAGGTTTATACGAGGGCTGAAGCCTACTCAGCGGCAAGATCTTTGGCTGAATCGATCTGGGTCGCGCTCAACAAACAAGTCAATGTCACTCTCAGCGGATCATTTTTTATGAGAATAGCAGCGCAGCAGAGTCCGTTCTCCCTGGGGAGGGACGACAACCATCGAGCGCAGATCGTCTGCAATTACGCGGCAAGGAAAGGGTTGACTCCTTAGATGGCTAGAAAAACCCATTCAGTAATTACTCCCTTGGGATCGAGAAACGATTACTCGGTAGCGGGCGATGCTGCCTTTTCTTGGAACTCAAGCGATACGGTAGAAAAAGATCAACTTCAAATGCGAGGGGGCAGAGGTCAAGAATTGTTATTGGCGAGGAATACAGATTCAGTTCCGCACCTCGTTACGATCGAAGGAGTGCCAGATCCTTTCGGCAGAACGATTACTGTTTCTTATACTTTGCCACAGAGAAGTTTCGCTGCTTTCGGACCTTTCGAACCAGTAGGTTGGAGGCAGCCCGACGGCAATCTTTATTTCAATGCGGACAATAGCTCGGTTGAATTCGCGGTTTTGAGAACGGCCGCAACCAGAACTTAATAGGAGAAAACAATGCCAAGAATAACTCATACAGCGCAAATTCCACTCGGGTCCATCGGCGACTATTCGGTTGGCGACGCTGCCGATATTGCTTTCCTTGCTGCCGATGTTGCCAACATGGAACAGACCGCATTGACCGGAAAAGAAATGATCGTTGCTAGAAATGTAGGTGGCGGTCCTTTTCTTATCACGGTGACTAGCTCGAACGATCCTTTCAATAGGACGGGCGATGTTACTGATTATTCTTTGGGTGCTGGCGAGTTTGCGGTCTTTGGACCCTTTGATCGAACAGGCTGGTTGCAACCGGGCGCCTTTATTTTCTTTGAGGCCAACAATGTAGCGATTGAGTTTGCGGTGATCAGGCTTCCGTAATGCCGAGACAAGACCACATATCACAAGTCCCTCTAGGATCAATCGGCGATTATACAGCGCCGAACGATGCCGACCTGAACTTCACTGCTGGCGATGTAGCGAATGAAGAGCAAACGAAATTGACAGGCAAAGAGATGATCGTGCTCAACAACAACTCGGGAGGAGTCAACACGCTCACGGTGATCAGCGTCCCGAACCAGTTCGGGCGGACGGCGGACATCAACTATACCCTTCAAGCTGGCGAGCATGGAATGTTCGGACCATTCGATCTCGAAGGATGGAGACAGGCAGACGGAAACCTATACTTCAATGTAAGCAGCTCGGTCGTGGGGATTGCAGTTATCAAACTACCGTAAGAAATTAGGAGGTAAGAAAATGACTCTAGCCATAGACGCATACGGAACCCTGTTGCAAGTCGGGGATGGGCAAGCACCAGAAGTCTTTACCACGATCGCAGAGGTGACCGAGATCGGCGGACCAAGTCTCGCCTTAGACCCTCTTGATGTGACGAGCCATACATCACCAGGGGCATTTCGTGAATTCATCGGCGGACTTCTCGACGGCGGTGAGGTTACTTTTACGATCAATTATGTTCCTACGAACGCGACTCAGGATGCCACGACGGGCTTGATTGCTGACATGATTGCGCGTACCGTTAGAAACTTTCAACTGATCTTTCCAGATGTCGGCTCGACCCAATGGAGTTTCGCGGCTTTGATTACTGCCTTTGAGCCAGCGGAACCAGTTGACGATCGATTGTCAGCAGAGCTAACATTGAAAGTGACCGGACAGCCGACTCTGGCATAAGCAAGGGGGTAGCCAGTGATAAAGCCTAAACCGTTTTTGTCGGTGAAGGTTACGCTTGATCGAGAGCGATCTATGCTCGTCGATTGGAATGCCATGTATAAGATCGAAGAGGCGATCACTCAACGGCGCGGTGGACCTTGGGTGTCGATGCAGAGCCTTGGCGATATAAGTAAACTTGCCATTGCAGATATGAGATCGGTGGTCTGGGGATCTTTGCTTTACGAAGACCCGGCGATCACTGAGGATCTAGTCGGCAGGGTTGTTCACATGGGGAACATGGAATATGTTTGCGAAAGGCTGGCAATCGCTATGGGCGGCGGTGAAGAGGGCGAAGAAAAATTACCGGACCCGGCGACGGCAGGGGATAACGGGAAACCCTCTTTGCCCGTGACCGATGGCTAAACCTCTGGGCTATTGGTCGGTTCGATCTCGGTCTTTCAGAGGACGATTTCTGGCGCACAACACCGCAAGAGTTTGCTGCCCTTCAGAATCGATGGTTCGAAAAACAACAACGAGATGAGTTGGGGATAGCCAGGTTGACAGCAATCTTTGTCAATATGTTTTTGAAAAAAGGTAAGCAGCCATTCAAGCCAGCCGATTTCATGCTATTCCATGGTGATGCCCCAACGCGAACAGATAAGCCCGAAAGAAAAAATTGGAGGCACCAGCTTCAGCAAGTTCAGGTGATCAATGCTGCTTTTGGCGGCAAAGATCTTAGAGGGGAAAAGTAAGTGGCGACCATTAGTGATGTAAGAGTAAAGTTGGTTGGTGATTCAACTAGACTCAACAAGGCTCTTGGCAGAGTCCGTGAGGGGATGTCGAAGCTCGGAAACATTGCCAAGAAAGTCGCCAAGATTGCGTCCGTTTCTTTTGCTGCCATCGGTGCGGCAGCCATTGCTTCTGCTAATACGATCGAGAAAGCCAGACGGAAAATCGTTGTCGGCACAGGGGCAACTGGCAAAGCCTTAAAGGGTTTACAAACAATATTCAAAAACCTCTTCGTTGAAATCGCCCTCCCTGGGGATGTGATTGCGGAAACCCTCGCCAATGTTCAAACCATTTCTGGTCTGTCGGGCAAATCGCTTGAGACATTGACCGGACAAATTCTAAAAATGTCGAACATCATGGGCGGGGATGCGAACAACAACGCCCTGCAATTTCTCCGCGGTCTGCAAGCGTGGCAGGTTCCAGCGTCAGAGGGTACTAAAATCCTCGACCAAATGTTTTCGACAACCCAAAAGTCTGCAATCAGCTTCGAGGGTTTAAGTAGCACGCTGCGAGAGTTTCAGCCGTCTCTCAAATTAATCGGCTTAACCATGGGGCAGTCGATTGATTTGCTCGGCAGATTTTCCAAGGGTGGTTTGACAGCAAGGCGAGTCATGCCAGGTCTTGCTCAAGCGATCAGGGTTTGGTCGGGTGAAAATAAAAATGCGGGTGAGGAATTAAAAAAGGTTATTGAGTTTATAAAAACCACCACGGACGAACAAGAGGGCATGAACGAAGCAGTCAGAATTTTCGGCGCAGATGCTGGCCTCAAAATGTTCGACCAAATCCGCAAGGGCACCATTGACCTTGACAATCTTGGCGGCTCTTTTGACGACGCTACTGGTTCAATCGACGACGCTGCTGAAGAGGGCAGGCTGTTTACTGAAGAGTTCACGTTGATTGTCAGGAGGCTTCAACTTCTGCTCGCCCCGTTAGGAAAACTTTTCACCGATGCCTTTGTCGATCAGGCCGTACCTGCGATGACAAAATGGATCGAGACCGTTAAAAAAGAGGGGCCTGAGGCCACTAGACAAATGATTGAAGGCATTGCAAAACTGATTCGGGCTGCTGGTCCTGCCACCGTCGGAGTGTTTAACGCCTTTACCATTTCTCTTAAAGCAATCGGCCTTGTCATGGTGGCAATCGGCGAAGCAATGCAGGGAGTTGAAGTGATAATAAACGCGATCAGATTTGGTCGCCTTGATAGTCGGACCCAGGAATCCCTTGCCGCCTTCAATCGTATTCGTGAGAGTGCCGCTAGATTAAAAGATTCTTTCGAGCAAGACTTTGCAGATATAGCAAATTCTCAGAGCGCCGCTGACGCTGTTGCTGCTTCGGTCCAAAAGCTCGCAGATGGTTTGGAGCAGGCGGACCTGCCAAAGGGTCCAAAAGAAGCAGCGCAAGCAATCAGGGATATGGAAGTTGGTATTGATGGCGCGAAGAGAGCGTTAGAGAAAGTGTCGGAAGAACAAAAAGAAATCGTAGATGGAACGCTAATGACCGTGACCAATACCGAGGAAATTGAAAGAAAGACGAGCGCCTTTAATAACACGATCAAGGTAGCAGGCCAAACAATCAAACTCGGTATCAATGATAATTTTGACAAGGCGATAGGGCAGCTTAGGCAAATGAATATCGAAGCGAAGAAACTTGCGGAACAAACTTCGGGAGCAGGGGGATAAGTGCCGTCAATCAGGATTGCAATCATGCGCATGAATGATTCGCTCAGAGATGCCCTTGGCTTGCAGCGAGAAGTCAATCGCCGAACTCCCTTGGTTCGCTTTGCCACCAAGATAGAAAAGGATCTCGACGTAGAAATAAAAACCGAACGATTGACTACCAATGAGGAATGATGGGTTTTTCTTTCAATATATACAACAGCGACAATGTCGATCCCGATTTGGCAACAGGGCTGGTTCGATGGGGACCGGATCCCATCTCAGGCGAGTACGATCCCACCTTTGAATGGGAAGGCAGGGGCAGTCATCCGGCGACATTGTTCGGTAGAAAGCATCAAGACAGCGGACAGAATATCAAAGACAAACGAATCAGAATTGCGGGAAGCGATTTCACCATTGATCTTAGGGATCAGATCCAAACAAAATACGATGCGCTTGACACGGAATTTAATTTCACCGATGGCGAGGGCGAAGTGTTCCGCGTTCGCTTTAGCAGACGGCCGCGGGGATACATGACGATTTTAAATACGCCGCTCTTTGCTACGGGCCTGCTGATTGAAAATCCACCCGCTGCGAAGTATCGACGTTATAGTTATGAAATTATGCTCTGGGTTACTTCGCAGCTCGTATAGGGATTATGGAGTTGAATGAGCGAGCAATTTGTCGATGTCCTTTTAGACGGCGTTTCGATCCTAGACGAAATAGCTTCGTTCAATCTTGATCGCAGGCGTAATCAAGCAGTAGATACCCTCACCCTTCGTCTTGTAACCTTCGACTTATATTCTCAATTCGATTTCGGCGCGGTCCCAATAACAGAGCGCATTCATGTTGGAACTTCAACGGCCTCGCCTAAGATCGACGGGTCAACCGTTTCCACTTCCATCTTTACTTCACTCGGGTCGGACTTCACGGCCGAGGGAGTCACGACTGACGACCTTCTTTTCATTATAAACTCAGACATTAACGCGGACGAAAGAGGGCATGAAATCAGCGTGGTGGGCACGACCACTCTGACGGTGAGTGGGTTTACCTTTGGCACGGCGAGCGCAATCAAGTTCATTATTCTGAAAAACCAGGGTCGCTTCTTCGTCGAGAAGCCAGACGTAATTGAGAGCGACGAAGATATTGCCATCCCTTCGCTCTGGGGGCGCAATGGTCTGGCTCGGTTGACAGATCCCTTCGTAGATAAGCTCACCAAGACCTATAACAATAAGCAAAATTTTTCCGAACTGGTGGCAGATATTGTCAAAGATGCCGGGATGGATGAAACCAAAGTCATTATCGACATAGATGATTTTGTAATCCCTGGAAACTTGCTGACGATTTCAAACCAACTCCCTCTTGATGTCATCACGAATGTAGCCAGAAAAACCAACGGGTATGCCCGGTCTCAAAAGACGGGCGACCTTCACATCAAAAAAGATTTTTTTCACTTCGGTGGCGAGCCGATAGCGCAGGTAATTGGCGACGATCAAATGCGCCAACTCACCGAGCGGAGCGACTACCCTGAGTTTGGCAATCGTGTCTTGGTTAGATCTGTCACCCCTGAAGCCGCGCAGAATGTTAGAATCAGTTTGAATCTGGAAACGAGCTGCACTCGAGGAGATGGTAAAAGCCCCGTTCCAGCGAGGGCCGTTGTGACCGATCAGCGAGGCAATGCCATCGGCAACAATACGGCGGTGCAATGGAATATCACTTCGGCAGACGATGTCCCGATTGTTTTTACTACCTCCTCTGGAACAATCCTCACCGGGGAGGAAACTTTCATTGACGAGTTCAAAAGATCAAGCAGCCTCGATACGGTAGGCACTGAGTTTCCTATCGTGGAAGTGCTCGGCGTTTATCTAAAAATGGATCGACGCAAGCAAACAAATTTTTTCACTGGTGGTAGCTCTCAAGGCACTTCGATCACTCTGGGTCGTGAACTTCCATTTTCAAATACTCAAGTCGCCGTCGATTATATCGCGGGAGGAATAGCGAGAAACACTATACGATCTTTTGCGGGAGTACCAGAGGGAACGGTCAATTTCGTGAATGCTTTGGTCGGAAGGATCAGGGCTACGGCGACTCTTTGCATCAACAATAATAGAAATCTTTCGCTTGCTTTGGTTGCCGACCCGTCCGAAGTTAACCTCTGTCCGACGGGAGGGCAGAATGTAATCGTTACAGCGGCGGTCAGGGACAATGGCGAGACTGGTCAACTGGTAGCAATTAATTGGCGGCTGGTCGGTCTGGGAAGTCTCAACCAAGTTTTTAGCATTGTTCAAAACGCAGAGATCGACTCGGAGTTCCAGACCTCACAGAATCTTTTCACCGTCAATACGAGGTACCCAATATCGTCTGTGGTCGGAGTTTTCATTGGTGAAGAGGGTCAAGGCGGAACGAATATGTTTACCAACTCGCAGCAAAGGGTTGGATCTTTTGAAGATCGCCAAATTATTCTCGGAACCGATCTGCCCAACAACAGGACGCGAGTTGAAATTCATTATTTCGCAATCAGCGTTGCCCAGATCACTTACACGGCTCCGCTGGGTGAGGAATCGCCGAGTGTGGCTTCTGTGTTTGCAGAAATTTTAGACGGAACGGAATTCGGAATCGTAGAGCAAGAGGACATACTTTTGAATTTTATCTGCCCAGATGACGGGGTCATCCCTGGGGTAGATCCGGCTACCGGATTGCCAACTGAAAGAAGGCAGAAAGAACCCGACTGTGATCGCTCCACGGCTTGCGCCAGGAGTTCGAATATCGGTGACCCAGATCTAACGAACTTCACCGAAAGGGTCTGCGAGTGCCTGAACGCCGGCCAACCCTGCCCGAATACCGAGGAGGATTGTCGGACCCTATGCGAAGAGGATTATAATTTCAACAGCGGCAGGAGCTCTTTTCTATGTGATCAAGAGGGCGCTAATGAATTCTGTGCACGGGAAACAGGGAACAGATCGCTGGCGGCCATTGCGAATTGCAGAGCCGAACATAAACCCGCAACGGTAGATAAGTGCATTCAGCGATGCCTCGATCATGAAGTGGAATCCGACTTGCTGCTGGAACCAGCAGAAGCGGAAATGAACTGCTCGCCCGGTGCCCAGCAAATTACTTTCTTCGCGAGCGGCGGCGGTCCACCCTACAGCTGGAGCGTCAGTAATCCAGAAGGGGCGGCCCAGATTTTTCTAAGCGGGGAGGGCAATACCTCTGCTACGATTCGAGCGCCGATCAATACTTTCGGACCTGGGGGAGGGGTTGCCTCAGCGACGCATAGCATTGAATGGACGAATACTTCAGGGCCATGTACGGTTTGTAATAACCTTGGATGCCAGGCTTATCGGTGCGACGGATCAACTTTCAGTAATTGTCTGGGGGCGGGATGTTGTCCAGGAGTGGGTTGCGGATTCCAGGCGCCGATCTGTAAACGGCCAGGCGGGCCACGATGTGACGGCGGGGTTCCTGTCTGCGAACCTACAACGGACGGCTGCGCGGAATCTCCTAACGCGACATTTTTTTCGTGTGATAGAAGAACTCCTGCACAAATTACTGCCGGATGTGTCCCTTGTAATGTTTCGATGAACGGGGCGATCGTTTCGGTTACAGATGCTTTCGGCAACGAGGCGATGGCAACGATACAGACAAACTCCGTCGAATAGTTATGCGACAAATTATCCTTGAAGACCCAGATGGAAACAGGCGAACCATTGAACCAGGAAAACAAATTCGACCACGGCGAAGCCCTGGAGAAAAGATCGTCGGGGTTGAACCCGACCCTAACGCCTGGGTGCCTTATAATTTCAGGATGTGTTTAAGCTGCGGAGAAAAAGGAGTATACGAATCTACTTGAACTGGGAAACGAATTCGCACCTGCAAGTTTTGCGGGACAAAAAAAATATTGACCAACTTCAAAAAAAGAAACAGAAACGGAAACGGCAATGGGTTATCTAGTTAATGACAAGCGAGGCGGCGGCGGTCCGCTTCTCGAATACGATACGGTAAGCTGTAAGCATTGCCAAGCCGTGATAAAGATCGAGCATGGGGCGAAGAGCGGAGCCTGGTGCAATCTTTGCTTCGGGGCGGTCTGCAATACCAATGCCTGCGCTAGTCGTTGCACCCCGTTCTTTAAAAAGATCGAGGAGAAATTAAAACGCCAGGCGCTATTTAAATCAATGGGGATATAGGAGGGTAAAAAATGCCTAGATATTTCGGTCACGTTTCAAAGACTCCGAATCTCGCTCAAGACAACTACGCGCTGGAAGCAGCCTCGGGCGAGAGCGGAAAGATAACCGAAGTCAGATTCAGCAGCGGCTCGTCAGGCGGTGGCGGAACTTCGATGGATACAAGGATTGGTCGGACGAACGGATCAGGGACCGTCCCAGTTCTGGGCAACGTCCAGAAAGGGCACCCGAACTCGGACCCGAACAAGATCGACTTCGTCACAGGCTGGACATCTCAACCAGTTCTTGATGTCGGCGCATTACTTCAAGAGGAATGGATTTCGGCAGGCGGCGTGGTCAGATGGCTTGCCGGACCAGATGAGGAATGGATCATCCTGGGGGCCGAGCAGATAAGTTGTCGGAACAGCGCGGGGACCGCCGTCTCGTCTTATAGGGCAGTATGGCACGAAGATTAATCAATGGGCGACGAGCGAAAAAATCCGACGGTAGAGAATGCCTGGGTGAAGTGGCGAAGGCGATGGGATTTTGTACTCAACCAGGACTGGGAGCGGCGCGTCCTAGGAGAGCCGCAGCCCTCGACGATTATCATCAAGGGCGACGCTTCCTTACAAACTCTCAGTACGATCTTTATCAGAGGCAATACCGCCTTTGCTTCGGACGCCGTCTTTATCAAGGGTGATACCTCGCTGATCGGAGAATTATCTAGGTTCATCAAGGGGGATACGCAGTTTGTACGAAACGCGGTATACATTAAAGGTGATGCCTCGCTTGCGGTCAATATATTCCTGCCGGATCTCGGAGAGAATCCAGCAGACACGAAACCGGGAGCGATCTCCCGAATCTGGCTTCAAGTAAAGGCGGTTACAAAAGACGTGACATAAGGAGAAAGCAATGGCGATTCCATTCCGGCCAACAGGTATAGGTCAGAACGCGGCGAAGGAAGTTTTCAGAATTTCATTCGACGAGGATCTTTCACAGATTCCAGAACTTCACGCCTGGGATGATTTCAACCTGAACACCATTTCAAATAAAGTTTTTACTGGCACTACTACGAATGGCTCAACACCAATGATCGGCGCGATAGGATTGACTGTTGCGCCATCTGCGAGTTGGTATCCCGCGTCGCCAGTCGCCGGAGCAGCCGTTGATTCTGCCAGTCTATTGATCGGGAACACTGGGTTTTGTTTCCTGACCGCGGCGGCCCCATTAGCAGGGGATGTATTTTTCAATTTTGATTTTTCATTTCCTGACGATGTTCTCCCTGGCGACTCGATGGAATTCGTCTTAGAGTTTCGGTTTATCTTTACCGGAGCGGTGCCCACAATCGTCTTTGCGGCCAACGATGGAGGGACTGAAGGCACCCCCATCTATACGAACTTGGTCACTCAACCTGGGGGCGTAGGCGGCGCGGCTTCGGTTCTTCGTCCGTCTGATACTGGTGGGACCGGAGTTGGCGATACCGTTACCATTCCAACAAGCGGCGAAATCTTTCCTGACGAAATCTTTGTCACGGCGGCGGTGTAATCATGTTCATGCTCAGACTAAAAGACGGGATCGAGCTCACCGAAAAGGAAGTCGGCTGTTGGGATAATGTTCCTGGCGATGTCGAAATTGAATCACTGGGCATCGGTATCGAAAGAAACGGACTCAAACCTTACATCGTTGAAGTGAAAGGTTACGAAGAAATCTGCTGCGCAAAAATGGGATCTGCACTCAGCGGCAAATCAAGAATGGTCGGCTGGGTAGTCTTTGGCGTAAGGGGAGAAACTGTGACTGAGTTTTCTATTCGCACCGATGGCGTACAGCTCAAGTCTTACCCCAGGGATAAGTTGACTCTCAGAACTTCCACTCTCAGAAAGATGGTTGGCTGATGGCTTTAGAAATTACAGACTGGAATCTTTTACCGAATCAGCGATTTTTCGTCCAGCTATCGGACAACGGGTTGGGTATCGACATTGACATCTTCAATACGAAATCAGACATTGATGCTTTCATCAATCGGGTGGCTTTCGGTTCCACTACTTTCGGCACTGGGGTTGAAGCCCTCGTGACAGCGGACTCTACCCCTACCTCGTCGGGAGATGAAATCAGCAAATTCAACACTGACTTGAGCTACGACTTGAAGGTGACAGGGGCGCTCACCGACCCACTAAAGAAATTCCAGGTCGGACCCTTTACGGATCTCAACCCGATTGAAGATTCCTTGCTCGTCACTGAGGCGATGATACAAGCGCGAGCGACTTTGGAATTAAACAAAGGGACTCACTCGTCATTCCACAGAAATCTTCGACTCGATAAACATTACGAGGCATTGAACGAGGGAGATATAATTTCTCTGTCTTCGACCAAACGCGGTCTTACCAACGAGCTAAACCGGATTGAAAGTATTTCGATTGAAGTGGTGCAGAATGAAGATGGCGAGGTTTCCATGTTCGACAATATCGATGTGACTGTTTTTGAGGATGTAGTGAGATGAGCGAGCTTTCACGTTTTGTGAAAGACAGGAATGTTGACAATCTGGTGAATGCAGAAGTGGTCACCGTCTTTCGAGACAATCCATTTCTGGCGGAAGTCAATATCCCTGGCAGCGGCATAGTGACATTAAACGCTGCTGACGGAGTAGAGTTGGTGGTCGGTTTGCCCGTGATGGTTGCCAAGCCTGGTGGCGATCTACGAAGAGCATACATCAAGGGGAAAGCGGCCGTGATTGTCGGTGAAGAAACCTTCAATAAAGTTCTCGGTCTGGGGGCTGGATAAGGGATGAAATTGTTATTTGAAAAACAATTGTTCAATATGTTCACGAAAGGCCGCTTACGGGGTCATCGACAAATTTGGTTTCATGGAGCCTGGAACTCTTTGCCCGAGTCATTATTTGTCTTGGAGTCAAAATTCCTGCAATCGTTTTTTTATCTTTCAGCCGTTGTCTGGGGGTCAGAGTTTACTAAAGCAGTATTTAAAAGTCCGAACTGGCCGCTTACGGGTTGATGAGAAACGGGTTGATGAGGATTCCGAATTACAAAGAGAAAGAAAAACCATGGCAGAGATCTGCTTTGAGGCGATCCTCCTCGCTTACGAATCAAATAATCACAATGCTCAATCGGCCTGCAAGGAACTGAAGATCAGCAAGGCAACGTTTTATAGAGCGATGCACAAAAATAAATGGTCCATTGTCCGTAGGGCAAAAAAGAAAGAGGGGTACAAATGAAATACTTGATCACTTTATTGGCGGCGTTCAGTTTCTTTTGGTGCACTCCCATCTACGCGCAGACATCGAGTTACGAACATGATCTCAACTGGACTGACAACAGCGACAACGAAGACGGGTTCAAGATCGAGCGGAAAACTCCGTCAATCCCTGGGGATACTTTTGGCGAGATCGCCCAGGTTGGAACCGATGTCGTTACTTACAAAGATGCGGTCACCGATGGACAACAGAGATGCTATCGAGTGAGGGCATTTAATGCTGCGGGTGATTCAGGCTACACGAATGAGGCTTGCGGTCTGCCGACACCGAAAGATCCAATTAATCTGACGGTGACCGTCACGATCGTCATCACGGTTCCGTAAGGAGAAAATCGTTGTGAAGATTTTTATTGATCCGGGTCACGGCGGGGCTGACCCTGGTGCTAGTTTCAATGGGTTAATAGAAAAAGAAATCGTCCTGAGTATCTCTATTCGACTCGCGGACCGTCTGGAAAACATTGGTCACCAAGTCCAGATGAGCAGGGCAACAGATGTTTTTCTTGCTCTTCAATCGAGGGCTGATAAGGCAAATGAATGGCTGGCTGATATTTTTTTATCTGTCCATCTTAACGCGGATCCAGATCCCGACGAGCCTGGAATGCCAGAAGCGAAAGGTAATGAGTTCTGGATCTACCCAGGTAGCGTAAGGGGATCGGGTCTTGCGGCCACCATCGACCATGCTCTAGCCATGACCTTTCCCGACCATCCGGCTAGAGGAATAAAGGAAGCGAGGTTTGCGGTCCTTCGTTTGACCAAGATGCCTGCCGTGCTGATGGAGTTAGCTTTCATTGACACCATGGAATCTGGTCGCCTGAAAGATCCCGAAGTTCAAGAGCAATTGGCGACATCGATTGCAAGCGGAGTAAATATTTTTGCAGCTGGGATGGAGATCGTATGAAATGGATTACGGGATTACTGCTATCATTCTAGTACAAGGAGTGATCGTTGTTCTGCTGACTTTCAATTTGCGAACGGGTAGAGAGACGAACAGAGAGGTCGGAAAGATCAATGGCGGTCTTGGGAAATTGACGGTGTGGGCGCAGGAACACGAAAAGAAAGACGATGAGCGTTACGAAAATGAACGCGAAGACCGCCGGGATCTATGGGACAAACTGAATAAAGTCGAAAGAGGATCTTAGTTTCACGTGAAACAATCAAGAACCAGGAAGCGTTCTCAGGCAAGAAAGGCTCGGCTGTCATATAGAAAAGGGGTGAAAGAAACCTGGAAGGGCATGGGAATGAAAAGCAGGGTCGCCCTATGTGGCTCACTTCTTGCATTCGTGGTTCTCGTCAGTCAGGCTTCAGGAGTATTGAAGGCATCATACCATGCGGTAAGACCTTACGCCGACCGGGCAACGGAGATCCTGGTTTCTGGCTGGCAATACGATAGAACAAAAAGCGAGCTAAGAGATGTCAACGAAAGGATCAGGCGACTAGAGGATAAAAAGAAATTGCTGGCGGTTCAAACCAGGCAACATCCGAATGGCCGAGATCTAACCAAAGATGACCACTATTCTCTTGGCAAACTCTATCGGGATCAGAGTAAGTTAGAAAAAATCTTGAGACACATCGACAAAACACAAATGCCTTACGCAAAATAATGGAGGAAATATCATGCAGAAATATGCAAAGTTTTTTGTTGCCGCCATTGGCCTTGGGTTGATGGGGTTGGATATGTTTTTTGGAATCAAATTTGGTTTTGATTCGGCAGAAGTTTATTCGTTTCTAATCAGCGCGGCAGTCGCCCTTGGGGTGATCGGAGTCGCAAACAAACCGTAAGGAAGGAGGATCGTTGATGTTGCGAAAAACTCTCACGCGTCAGGCAGTCCCAGCCATGCTGGTTCTCTGTATTGGAATGGCTGCCTGCAATCTCAGCACATGGAGAATCAGCGGCGAAGTTCTTGATGCTGTCGGGCAGCAGTTCTTGACCACGGGAAAACTCTACGATCAGCTCTTTGAGCAAGGATCGGTGAGCGCCCAGGACTATAAACAATGGGCGAATTTTGCCCAGCGATTCAAATTGGTTTACGAACCCGCTGTCAAGTCCTGGCTCGCGGCGCAGAGTCAGCAAGAGAAAGGCGACGCGGCTGATGCCATCTTGGCGGTGAAGAACGAATTGTTGTCGTTCTATATTGCCGCGCTTGCCAAGAAAGAGGGAGGTGGTTAATGCCGATTCCAGTAGTCGCGATTATAGCGGGTGCCAGCGCAGCGATTGATCTCGCGGTCAAACTCATGAACGCCGCGAAAGAACTTCCAGATGCAGATTCACCCGAGGCCCAAGCAGAACTTAAAATCCTTGAAGGCCGATTGAGTTTGACTTTAGCCGAAGTGAAGGCTTACCAACCCAAAATAGTTCCCTGATCCCCTGCCAACTTCCCTGATTGGACTCACCCACCGATCAGGGAAGCCCCTCCCGCAAACCTTTGACAAGGGAACCCAGACCTGTTTTAATCCGACCCAGCGATCACCGGCCCATAGGAATACCCGTTAAACGTGCCTTAAACGGGTATAGACGGGCATTTCTCAGATCGATCTGAACAGGGGGAGGGATCAAGGATCAATCATGGTTAAAACGAAGGCTGCTCAGTCGTCGCTCAAAGTCGAAAAGATCAACCCAGCCCTATCGCCTTTCGTGGTTTTGATTTCCTCGCTGAAGCTCGATCCCAAGAACGCCCGAACCCATAGTGAACGAAACATCGAAGTCGTTGCCGAAAGCCTTGATCAGTTTGGGCAACAGATCCCCGTCGTCTATGACAACAAGAGAACCGTTTTAAAGGGCAACGCCACCATTCAAGCGGCTCTGAGTTTGAATTGGAAACATATTGCTGCCTCCCCGTTTGATTCCACAGATCCTAAATTGCTCACGGGCTTCAAGATCACTGATAACAAATCGGCTGAGTTGGCAGCATGGAGTTACGAAACCCTCGCTGAAGATATAAAGAAAACGATCGATGGCCTAGACTGGGGGCGATTAGGTTGGGAGCAATACGAACTCGACCCCTTGATGCAAGCAGATTGGCAGCCCCCCCAGGTAGATCCTAACGAGATGGAACCTGGTGATCGATTGATGGCGATCATGGTTACGAAAGATCAGAAAGCAATCTTTGATCAGGCAATTGAAAAGGTTCACAAAGAATCAGGCAAAGGAGACATCAAAGACGGCCACGGACTCGAGTTGATCTGTCTCGATTTCCTATCACGATGATTGAGCACCCGGTCATTCGCTTGAGTGCGACTACCGCAATGCTTGAGGAATTCGGCGACGCAAAGACTAGATACCCCATGCACAAAGATCACCCCACCGTTTACCTTTCTCATGTTGATGGCGCTCAAGGAGATAATGTGCTGCGAGGAAAAAGAGAAAGCGTAAAGATCTTACCAATAACTCTACGGCCGTCGCTTCTGGTTTCCTATGTTTACCTGAAGGCTTTCGCTCGACACAAATCAGCTTATGTTTACAGGGACTGGGCGCTTGACAGCGGCGCTTTCTCTGCTCACTCGATGGGGATTAAAATCGTGCTGGACGAATACATCGACACCTGCCTTGAGTTGAATCGAACCGACAAGACTCTATCTGAAATTTTTTCCCTCGATGTGATTGGTGATTGGCGGGCGAGCCTGAAAAATGTCGAGCGAATGTGGAAGAGAGGAGTTGAAGCGATCCCCTGTTATCATGTGGGCGAACCGAAAGATGTTTTAATCAATCTTGCAAAGGACTACCCAAAGGTCGCGCTCGGCGGGGCTGTCGGCTATGGAAGAAAAGAACACTGGGCTAAGAGTTGTTTTGGTTTGGTGTGGCCGAAAAAACTTCATGGCTTTGGGTTCGGCGGTGAGAAATCAATTCTCAATCTACCCTGGCACTCAGTCGATGCAACTAACTGGGAGATGACCCCTTGCAAGTTTGGCATCTGGCGATCTTTCGGCAGACAACATTTAAGAATCAGAGGGTCGAGTCAAGATCTCACCAATGAAATAAAATACTACCTCGACTTAGAGGCCAAGGCGCGTCAGCGATGGAAAGTCGAGATGCAAAAACTAAACGACCTGGGGCCGACTATAAGACTAGTTGAACGAGGAAGCCGCGGTAAAAGAGCATTGACAGGAAAGAGGGTGATCGATGACTGATAAAGTAATGGTTGTTCTATCAGGCGGGCAAGATTCTACGACCTGTCTTTATTGGGCAAAACAAAATTACAGCGAGGTTCATGCGATAAGTTTTGATTATGGTCAACGCCATGGTCTTGAACTCGGGTCAGCAAAAGTCGTCGCTAGAATGGCCGATGCTAAAAGTCACGAGATTGTCTATCTGGGACCAGTGCTGAAAGGGTCGAGTCCTTTGGTGAACTCATCCGTCGAGGTTGGAACTTATCGCTCAACTGCTGATCTCCCTGGTGGGGTTGAACCGACTTTCATTCCAGCTAGAAACCCTCTGTTCCTAACCATTGCTGCGAATCGAGCAGCCCTCCTCGATTCAAAGATTTTAGTCACTGGGGTTTGTGAAGTCGATTACGGCGGTTACTTCGATTGTCGATCTCAGTTTTTACAGGCGATGGAAGCGATGTTGAGCCAAGCTCTTTTTGGTAAAGCCTATTCATTCAAGATCATGGCGCCATTGCTTTACCTGACAAAGGCCGAGTCTGTTGCTCTGGCGGCTTCCCTCCCGGGATGCCTTGAGGCTTTGGCTTATTCTCATACCTGTTACCAAGGGGCTTTCCCTCCCTGTCGGATTTGCCATGCTTGTTTGTTACGACAGAAAGGCTTCGACGAAGCGGGGATCCTCGACCCATTGCTAATGAGAATCGAAAAATGATTTCAGTTGTTCGTAAACTTTCTTTCTGCGCTGGACATCGAGTGATGAATCACGAGAGCAAGTGCAGAAACCTTCACGGCCACCAGTATGAACTTGAAATCTTTGCGACGGCACCCGAGCTCGATCCCCTCGGTCGAGTAATCGACTTCTCTGTTTTGAAAGACAGGGTCGGGAAATGGATTGATGATCACTGGGACCATGGATTTATTTTATTTGAAAAGGACTCGGAAGCCTGGCTAGCAATGGAACAAGTCCAGGGTCAAAAAACTTTCTCGCTTCCCTACAATCCTACCGCTGAAAACATCGCGCAATATATTCTGAAGGTCGTAGGTCCAGTTAATTTGCCGGACTCTCACGTTCAAATTTACAAAGTGATCTGCCATGAAACCCCCAACTGCCGAGCCGAAGTTTATGACCAGCCCATCGATACTAGAAACCTACACGATTAACGAAATCTTTTTTTCGATTCAGGGCGAGGGGATTCGTGCCGGCACTGCAAATCACTTCGTTCGTTTCTCTGGTTGCAATATGCAATGCGACGAGGAGCCTGGCCCGCTCTCACCTGGGGGATTCGTTTGCGACACGGAATTTGTTTCGGGTCGAAAGATGACCCTGGTTGAGATCCTAGAGGAATTAAAAACCCTATCACCTAGTTGTCGATGGATCATACTCACGGGGGGCGAACCTGGGTTGCAGATCGATGTTCCTTTGATCAATTTTTTTCACGAAGAGGGATACAAACTTGCTATCGAAACCAATGGCTCGATTGAATTGCCGAACCGCGAGGGCAGCACGATTGATTGGATCACCGTCAGCCCCAAAGTCGCCGAGCATGCAATCAAGCAACCCATCTGTGATGAAGTAAAATATGTCCGAGCCTATGGTCAGGGGATCCCCAAGCCCTCGATCAAATCAAATCATAAACTGATCAGCCCCGCCTTTGACTCAGGCGAATTGCCGCGACGAAATTTAGAGTGGTGTGTTGCCCTCGTTAAAGATAACCCTGAGTGGCGGCTGAGTTTGCAGCAACATAAATTCATGGGGGTAAGATAAAAATGTATGCGCTCGATTGGCAGGAAGTTTACGAGAGACTAAAGGGTGCGCCTAAGGGATTGCTTTATGGAATACCAAGAGGGGGAGCCATTGTAGCGGGCATCAGTCACCGAGCCACCGAAGTGATTGAGGATTGTGATTACATCGTTGATGACATCTTAGACTCAGGAAAGACTTTAAAATTTTACGGGCAAACATACGACAAGCCCGTTTGGCCTTTAGTAAACAAACCAGGCGAGGGAATTAAAGACTGGGTTAGATTTCCATGGGAGCCGCTTGACCCTCACGCTGATCTTGAAGATACGGTGATCAGGCAACTCGAATTCATTGGCGAAGACCCGACCAGGGAGGGACTCAGAGAAACCCCCCGCCGAGTGATTTCGGCATTAAAAGAATTCACTGAAGGTTACAGACAAGATCCTTCAGAGATCCTGGGCAAAACTTTTGAAGAGCCTTACGACGAGATGGTGGTCGTTAGAGAGATCGAGTTTTCTTCGCTCTGCGAACATCACCTGCTTCCGTTTATGGGTCATGCCACAGTCGCCTATATTCCAAAGACTCGAGTGGTCGGCTTGAGCAAGATCGCTCGATTGGTTCATTGCTTTGCTAAACGATTGCAGATTCAAGAACGGATGACTCAGCAGATCGCCAATGCAATTACTGAAGCCCTCGACCCGCAAGGGGTCGCTGTGATGATCAGATCGAAACATCTTTGCATGACTTTAAGAGGGGTCGAGAATAACGGTCAGATGGTGACATCTTGCCTGCTCGGTTTCTTCAGAGACAAGCAAGAGACTCGGGCAGAGTTTCTTCGCTTTTGTTCCTAGGTTTTCAATTCGTATTTGTCTGGGCGAAATACCAAGCGATCAAACCAATCACTTCTGATCCGGGCATCGGTCCGGCAGTTTCGTCCTCAGTTTCTAACCAGGCCGAGATCTCTTCAGCGATCAATCTTTCAAGATCAAGAGTTTTTGTTTTCATCTCTTCATTATATCTCTGACCCAGACACGAAGAAACGGAGACACGGCAGCCCCAGCCCCCCCTGCCCCCCCCCCTGATAAGGCGATTCACCCCGCCTATCACCCCCTGACATCAGGCCTAACTGGGCGTAAATACCCCTTTGCCGAGGTTCTTGCGCTTTTCCTCAATAGAATCACATAGTTATACCCCTATTTTTATTCACTTTAAGGCGGTTTTTCTGGCGCTTTTGGGGTGAACCCCCCCCCGTTTGTCTATATAATTAAACTAGTTAAAGGACATTGCGAGATGCAAAGATCAGGCCCTTTAGAGGGTTGGTTAGATTCCACATGATCGATGATCTCAAGGGGTTTTAGGCTTTCGGTTGATGACCGAAAGATGGGAAGTCCCCTCAAGGCTGCGAAGAAACTAAGCGGCGAAAAAAATCCCCCCTCTAGAACGGGCATTCCATTTGGGCGAATCCCAGAGACAGAACTCAAATCTTCACCAGCAAGCCTTTCTCTGAATCGAAAAAAAATTGAGTCGAGCGAATATCGAGCCAGGCGGTTTCCGTTAACATCTAATCTTATCTTGGTCACGAAACCTGATCGCCATCAATTGAGAATTCGAGTCTAGTTAATTTATTGATCTTGACTGCTCGCCATTGATTGAAATGCCGAGAGAACAAAATCACCAAATAGTTTTAACGGGCGAAAGAAAATCAGAGATGGGAAAAACTTGCTGAGGCGAAACGTCGCAACCCAGCGACGTCTGGTAGGGGTGGTTCCCTATCACTGACGAGCCAGCCGCATCAACTCAAATCGAAGGAGATGAAATGATCACAAAAAAATTCGAACATCAGGGCCATGAGTTAGAGACTGAACTCAGAAAAACTCTCGGGCGACTTTTAGACATCATTCATGACATCGAAGCAAAACCAAACTGGTCAACGGTGACCATGATCAAAGAGGCAGCCGAGTTTCTTCAACTCGATTACGAAGAGATGGAAGAGTTGATGTGGGTGATTGAAGCCGCCATCAACGAAAAAAAGGACGAGCATTTTAAAGTTCAATTAATGGAAAGAGCGACTGGTTACATTATTGGTTCGGTGGCCGATGATTCGACCTTTGAAAAGGCAGTCGACTCTGCTCGCTTGATGCTGATCGCTGCTGAAGCTCATCCAGATAACGAATTAAAGTTCGTTGCTCACATTCGTGATTCAAAAGGAAAGTTACTTTTCGATGGTTTTAGAAAAGATCTACCAAACCTTAAAGGGTGTCAAGTCAAGGAGGAAAAATAATAATGAGCAATCAAATAATTTTTCGAAAAGGAATCAAATCAACGGAGCAATTCAAAACCGCAATACTTCAAGACGATGGTTCGGTCTTTCTCTTTACGAAATCAAAAAAGCAATTGCATCCTCGCCCTGCCGCTTTTTCAAAGGACGACCTTTACGAGATCATCGCAGCGATTGAAGAGATCGAAGATTCTGAAAACTCTGTCGATCAACCTTGCTACGATTGCGGAAGCGAGATCCCCAAACATCACACCCCGTCATGTGATTTGACTCAACCTTTCGACCACAAAGATCTGCCAGAGAAACCAGGAACCCAGCACTGGGACAAACCAAAAACGATCGCAACAGAATATACGCCAAAACAAATCAAAAAAATGATGGAGGGCAAATAGCATGGACAAAGATCTTATCAGGGCGCTGCGATTAATACTCAGAGATGTTTCTGTTCAGGTTGAAGAGATGAAAAACAAGGCGAGGCACGATCAGGTTTGCCTTGACGGAATTTTCCCAGGAAGCATTGCAGGGAAATTAGAAGAGACAGAAAAACATATCGACGAAGCTCGTGGAATTCTTTTCGAGCTTCAATAACTAATCAGCGGGGGCATTCATGAAACGCAAGATCAAAAAGAAAACCAAGAAAGAAAAAACTCTTCAAGCAATCATCTCGGACACTCCGCTTGAAGAACCAAAACTTGATACTCAGTCAGCGGGCGAAATTCAAAGCAAGACCCATGATCCTCACTGCCAACTTTGCGGGGTCGTGCCAAAGGACCCAGACCGACTTTGGTTGATAAAAAATAAAGAGACTCGAATGTCCCGCCATGTGCTCTCACCAGATCACGATGGCGCATTGAAAGAATCAGGTTGGCAGAAAGAAAAAGTCTTGTTCGCCATGATCACGAAGTCGCCTCAATATATTAAGAGGCCGGTAACAGACTCCGCCACGAGAGTCGAAGGGAGCGAAATCATGCAATCAAAAAAGAAAACCAAGGAAGCCACCGCGACAGGGACAAGAGGTTCAATCTTTTTGTTCGACTTCCCAGTGACATCAGTCCTTCGTTGGATGGGCAAAAAGAATCTAACCACCGAGCAGGCAAAGACAGCTTTGGTGAAACTCAATGTGAAACCGATGCCTGCCGACTCGACGATCTCGATTCAGGTGAAGGCTGGAAAGAAAGGCTTGAGAGGCGACCCAGCAAAACTGAGCGAGGATCAGGGCAAGAAAATTCTTGCCACAGCGAAAGCCAATGGCAAACCTAACGGGAAAGCCAATGGCAAAGAGAGCAAGAGGGCAAAGAGCAAAGCGAAACTCAAGAAATAATTGCCCTGGTAGTGGTTGGGGATCTCACCCGAGATCCCCTTACTAGTGCCAAGAAAATTTCAAGGAGGAAAGAACAATGCAAATTTTAGGATTGAAGAGAAACGGAGTGATGGGGATTCGATTCTCAGTTGTCGATGACGAGGGTTATCATAGAATTCTTGAGCTTTCTTTAGAGGGTTCGGGTACAGAAAAAAAATCTTTGCTGAGAGATCAATTGAGCGAAGCACTAGAGCAGCAACTTATTTGACCGAAAAAATTCAGAGAGGAGATCTATCATGGAATTCGAACAAGAACTTTCTAAACATTATTACAACCCCGAACTTTGGGAAATCGAAGTTGACGACAAAATCTATCGGGCGTTGCAAATCTCTGACGGCACCTTTGAGATCTATGTTGCCGAGTGGGGATACGAAGATACTGGCGACGCAGAGAATGGCCCAAAGGTTGAAAAGAGTCTCGGTCTCTTCACGCAGATCGCGGGAGGGCAAGGCGAGTGGAAATGGGTTTTAGAGGAATTAATCGCCGACGAATTAAAAGAAAAGGAACTCAAAGAGACTGATGCCCTGGTCGTTCAACTCGCTGAAGAAAAAAAACTGGCTGAAGGAATGGAACAATACTTTAAAGATGGACTCCGCAAGGAAGTTCATTGCGATTGGTTGCCTGTTGCTGAAGGGAACCGCGAAGCATTTCCCGACTCGATCAAATTTCACGAGGCCCACGGCGACGATCTTTCCGAGTGTGACGCGTGGGTTTGTGATTGCGGAAATGGAACGGGGGGGCATGGTTTTTACCCCTGTAATGAACTGGGCGAGGAAGTAGAGCCGGATGAGAACTGGGCTTCCTGTTGGCTGAGTTGCTGCGCTGAGTGTTTGACTCTTTATAATCGAAGCGGAGTTGAGGTTGAATCCAAGAGAGACAAGGACGACGAATCAGACAAAAGGAAAAAAATAAAATAGCCGATAACCGCCACGGGGCGGTCTGGTGGGAATGGTCACCCATCACTGATGAGGCAGACCCTCGATTCAGAGACTCGATAGAGTCAGCAAGGAGATGTTATGAGGCCTAATGATTTAATCAGATTACTTGCCGCTACGATTGCGACAAGGGAGCCAGTGCTCATCACCGGAGCGCCAGGCGTAGGGAAGTCAGATGTTGTTGAGCAAGCAGTAGCGATGGCAAAAAACGATTTGATCGTTTCCCATCCCGTTGTTTCCGACCCTACCGAAGTCAAGGGGATCCCATGGCCGAAGGAGGGTGGCAAGGTTGCTACCTTTCTTCCCTTTGAAGATATTCACCGACTCATGACTTGCAAGAAACCGACCGTGATGTTTATCGATGATCTCGGTCAAGCGATGCCAGCGACCCAGGCGAGTTATATGCAACCCGTCTTGGCTCGGCGAATCAATGGGCATTCGATTCCAAAGCACGTAACTTTTATCGCTGCAACCAATCGGCGATCTGATCGAGCGGGGGTGACTGGAATTCTTGAACCCGTCAAGTCTCGATTCCTAGCAATCGTTTCTTTAGAACCTCACCTTGATGATTGGTGTATGTGGGCAATTAAAAATAATCTGCCACCAGAACTAATCGCCTTCATGCGCTTCCGTCCTGAACTGCTTCACCAGTTCAACCCTACTCTTGATCTAGTGAATTCCCCTTGCCCTCGTACCTGGGCAAACGTTGCTAAGATCCTGGGTTTAGATCTCCCTGAAAAGTTGGAGTTCGCAGCTATGCAAGGGGCTGTGGGCGAGGGGGCGGCGGCAGAATGTAGCGGCTTTCTTCGTATCTATCGAAAGCTCCCATCACTCGATGGAATCATTGCCGACCCTGAAAGTGCTTTGATTCCTACCGACCCCGCGGCTCTGTATGCCGTATCGATTGGTTTGGCTGGCAGGGCAAACGAAAATAATTTTTCACGAATCGTGAAGTATGCTGATCGCCTTCACGATGACGGGCATGGCGAGTTCGCGGTTCTGCTAGTGAGAGATTGCATCCGTAGAAAGCCATCACTTCAGAGTACGCCAGCCTTCGTTCAATTGGCCGCTTCGAATATCGGAAAACTTTTTAGTGGGGAGGAGAATTAAATGAAACTCAACAATAAAGCAATGCTAGTTACTCTATCGGTTAGGCTTTGGAATGCTCGTAAGTATGATCGAAAGGTCAGCAATGAAGTGGCAGAAAAACATAATGCCGCCGAAACGGTCGGGCGATATAACAAAAACCTATTGCCTGTTGAAGCCCCAAGTTACAAGGCGATTCAAGCCACGATCACCAAGATCAGGCATTTTCATTATGATCAAACTCTGCCCTGGACAGACGAGGGTTCACGAATTCTCACGGCAGAGAACTACTTTAATTATACGGAAGGGATGAGAAAGTTAAGGATCGAGTTCGAAACTAATGTGAGTATCTTTTTGCCTGAGTACTCTAGCTTGAAGGAAACGGCAAAGGCCGCTTCGGGCAGCCTATACAAAGAGGCCGACTACCCAGACGAGGGCTGCTTAAAAGAGAAGTTTGGTTTCAGCATGAAAGTTCTGCCTTTGCCTGACGCGGGTGACTTTCGAGTTGATCTCAGCGCGGGCGATGTCACTCAAATTAGAAAGCAGATCGAGCACGATACGGCTCAAGGAATTCAAGATGCCGTAAACGATCTCTACCTCAGATTGCAGAAATCAGTCAGTCACATGGTCGAGCGGTTATCTGACAAGGACGCGAAATTTAAAAACACCCTGGTGTCGAACCTTCAAGATCTCTGCGACCTGGTTCCTCGTTTGAATCTCACCGATGATTACAAACTTGACCAGATCAGGCGAGGCATTGAAAGCGATCTGCTCGCTTACGAGGCTGACGACCTTCGTGACAACAAGAAACTCAGGAAACAAATTGCCAAGAGGGCTGAAGAGATTGAATCAGATCTGTCGGCTTTCATGGGGGGGGCAAAATAACATGGCAAACATGAAACAAAAGATGATTCAGGCGAGATCAAACTTGGTGCTGGACGAATACTTTTTCGGCACCCTGAGTCTGCGCCTAGAGTTGATTGAAGATCGGTCAAGAAAAACGATGGCAACTAATGGGAAATGGATTCGCTTCAATCCCGAATATGTTGAAGGGCTCACCATGGCGCAGACTCAAGCGGTTATCTGCCACGAAGTCCTTCATGTTTCAAACGGCCACCCTTGGCGAAGAGATGGCAGGAATCAACCCGAGTGGAACGAGGCATGTGATTATGCGATCAATCCCATAATCGCCGAGGTTGGCATGAAACTGCCTGGCGGCATTCTGCTCGATCCCCAATATAAAGGGCTGGCCGCCGAGCAGATCTTTGCCAAGAGGAAACAGGCAAAGGCTGCCCAACCCCCCCCTCAGAATCAGCCCCAGCCCCCCCAGGATCAAGGCGAGGGCGATCCCCAACCCAGCCCTCAGGATCAACCCCAGAAGCCCCAGAATGACCCCCAGACCCCCCAAACCCCCCCCTCAGATCGCCCAGATCAGCCCCAGGAGGGGGTTTCTCCCCAGGACGACCAAGAGGGCAGCCAGGGCGAAAAACCCCAGGAATCAGCCCCCCAGCAATCGGGCGACCCAGACCAGGGCGAAGGCGAGATCTCTGATCAGGAAATCGAGCCATCTTGCGGCGAGGTTGAAGATTGCGAGGACGAGGACTCAGAGGCAAGCGAAGCAGAATGGCAAGTTGCAACTATTCAAGCGGCTCAAGTCGCCATGAGCAGGGGATCTTTGCCAGCGACCCTCAAGCAGCAAATTGAAAAGATGAAAGAAGCGACGATCGACTGGAAGGCGATCCTTCGCCGATTCATGCAAAACAATGCGATGGCAGATTATTCTTGGCGGCGACCAAATCCTCGCTACCTTTCAATGGGGATCTATCTGCCAAGGCTTCAGTCAGAAAACATGCCGGCGATTGTGATCGGATGGGACACTAGCGGTTCGACCGCAAGGCAGCAGACCGAGTTTGCTACCGAAGTGACCGATGTGATCCGTGAAGTGAAACCAGAATCAACCCATGTCGTCTATTGCGATGCGGAAGTGAGCAAAGTCGAAACCTTTGACCGAGATGAATTGATCGAGTTCAAACCAGAGGGAGGCGGCGGCACAGATTTCCGACCCGTCTTTGACTGGGTTGAAAAAGAGGGGATCGAGCCTGCTTGCCTGATCTACTTCACAGATCTTGACGGAACATTCCCAGACAAAGAACCTGAGTACCCTGTCCTTTGGGTTTCTGTTGGGAGGGCTGAAGCGCCTTTCGGTGAAACGCTTCAACTCTCAGGCAAGGGAGGCATCACCGATTAGGAGGAAAGATGGAAGGCAACGACGATCTCTATGTCTGCCAGTTCTGCGAAACGACTACTGGCACCCATGACGAAGTTTGGAATTGCTATTGCGAGGGGGCGACCAGAGAAAGAATCCTGGTCGCCGATGAGCAAGCGGCTGATTGGTCTTTGAAAAAAACGCGGGGTGAATAATGGAACCAATCATCCCCCCGCTTCGATGTTACAGATGCGGAAAGCATAAACCCTCTGTCATCTTTCGGCTTCAGTTCATGAAATCTCTTTGTCGAATATGTTGGCTGATTCTCAGGAACAGGGAGGAGGTTCGCTAAAAAATTGTGTGGCATGAATTGCTTGAAATAGAGGGAGGCTTTCGCAGGCCTCCCTCTTTGTTTTTGTGCTGCGAACTTTAGGCGCCATTCATAAGGAGTAGGAGATGAAACAGATCTTTATTTTAGAGAAAGAGGAGCTTGCCGCCTTGAGAAGCGGTGAGCCTTTGATGATTCGACTAGGGGATCAAACGATCACCCTTCAGGCCGACGTGGTGAGAAAAAATAATCGGGTGCCAGAGAATGAAGTCAGATGGGACAAACGGACCCGAGCCTATAAAAAACAGAACGGGGCGAAATCGATTTCAGACAGAGTGATCGATTTTGTTCAGAGCAGCGGTCCGATGTCAGCAGTAGAAATCGCTAATCACCTGGGTGAGTCACGATCAGCAGTGGCGAGCGCATTGGGTCGCTTCCAAGGAATAGCAGTCAGACGAACAGGGAAAAATCGTAGAGCAGTCTGGAGGGCGAAATGAGCAGAAAGAAATCACGATTTAGTTCAACTAGAATCTGTTCCGTCTGCCAAAGACCTTATCACAGACGGAATCTAGTCGAGGCATGGACCACGACAAACATCGGCCATCGAGCAGGTTGGACCAAGGAAGTGAGCAAGATCTGCGTTCATTGCTGCAATGCCAAGAGGGCGCAGAGAGTTTTAGTTGTCGCTCAATTGGTTCCTGTCAGTGAGAGAAAGGCAAACGATGGGAAGAAAACTGGGTAGAAAAGTTTATCCATGGGCCGAGTATCGAAAGCGTTGGCGAGATCGCCATACGAAACTCGGCCTGTGTATTTCTTGCTCACAAAAGGCGAGTGCTGGCCTCACGCATTGCATTCAATGTCGGCGGCTGGCAATGAAACCGATCTTGCTCTGTCGATATTGCGGACTCAACATCCCGATACAAAAAAGAAAGTCGGGCATTCGCCTTCACGAGCATTGTAAAATTCCAGCACGACGAGCGAGGGGTCGAAGGAAATGGCCGAGGTTGAGCCAAAGCCTTGCTTATATCAGAGCGCATAAAAAGGCCGTGAGGAAATATCAACGGGAACATAAACGACTCGGCCTCTGTCTAGCCTGCTCACGGCCTGCCAGGGCTGCTTATTGCCCTAGACACAAGCATTGAAGGAGGAGAATTATTTTGTTGATTCCCCATTTAGCGACTTATAAACTACTCGTTAAATTAGTTAGAAAGGGAGGTACAGACAATGGCTGAAGTCGAAGATAAAAGCACCAAGCCATCTCTATCGACTAGCGCGATCAAGATGTTGGCGAAGTGCGGGACTCAATACGAGAAGCGATATATAGAGGGGATCAAGATCCCCCCAGGAACCGCTCAGATCGTTGGTATTGCGACCCATCAAACGGTCAATGCAGATCTGAAGGAAAAGAAAGACAAGGGTGAACTCTTGCCCAGTGATGTGATTGCTGATCGAGCAGCACAGGGGGTCAAGGGAACGTGGGAACAGGGGGTTGTGTTCACCAATGAAGAAAAGAAAGAGGGCATCAAAAAAATAAAGGGTGCTGCAATCGACGATGCCGTTTCGCTTTCCAGACTTCACCATGGCGATATGGCACCCAAGATCGAACCGCTCGAGTTAGAGCGATTCTTTAGAATCGAATTGGTCGGCTACGATTTCGATCTCACAGGACGAATGGACATCGAGGAAGTTGACGGGGCGATCAGAGACACCAAGACTTCAAAGAGATCTCCAACACAAAAAGACGTTGATGCAGATGATCAGTTGACCATTTATTCTCTTGCCAAGAATGTTGTCGAGGGTGCTCACCACGAAGATATAGCCAAAGCCTTTGCTGTGGCGAATCGAATTCAACCGAGAAAACTTTACATGGACTATTTGGTTAAGACCAAAGTCCCGAAAGTTGTCGTGGTAGAAACCAGGCGCGAACCAAAACAAATGTATCGGCTCTTTCGATTGATCGAGAAAGCAGTTGAGGTTCATAAAACCGGAGTTTTTATGCCGAACCCTAACGGCTGGTGGTGCTCTAAAAGTTGGTGTGGCTATTGGGATCAATGTCCATTCTTTAGCGGCAGAGAATAGAGAGGAGGGAACCTATGCAATACGAATCCGAAACCTTTGATGGATTGACCATCTTGACTCGGAAGATAACTGGTCGGCGATTTCTTCAAATATTTCCGCTTCTGTTTGGTCGGGCGAGACTAGGGATCTCAAGCGCGATTTCACACCGACTCGGCTTCTATGATGACGAGTGGTGATTCCCTAATTGGAAGGCCGCAGTTGTGGCGTTTGAAAATTGGGATGGCGAGGGGGAGCCAGCGGGGTGGGACCGTCACCCTGCTACCGAGAGGTACAGACCAGACGGTGATGCAACAAAAGAATATTCTAAAAAACCAGAAAGGAGGAAGTAATGATTGGCGCTGGGAAATACGATCAGATCTGTACCGAAGTCCGACTCAAGACAAGAGCGAAGGGAGTGATCCTTGTCATTGTGGACGGAAAGAAAGGCAATGGTTTTAATTGTCAACTGCCACCTGGGTTGATGGCAGCAATTCCTAATGTGCTTCGTAAATTGGCGACTGATATTGAGCGAGATAGCAAGGCATTAAAAATTTAAAGGAGGAAAGTTATATGGCAAAGGACGAAAAGAAAGAGTTGATCCCCGCCGAATTAGGTGGCGGCGAGATAGCGACGGAAGGGCAATTGGCAAGTGATCTTGCCAAGGCCGAGCAGCAAGGGTCGATCTGGATGGCTGCTATGATGGCAAAAAAGTTTCCTCGTGATGAAAAGGTATGCGAGGAAAAATTGTCTAAGGTTTGCGAGCTAGACGAATTCGCGGGTAACATCGATGATCTGAACAAGCCGAGCGCCTACTATACCTTTCCACGTGGCGGTCAGATGATCTCAGGTCCAAGCATACGAATGGCAAGAGAACTCAATCGCATATGGGGCAACAGACGAACAGGAATGGTGATCACCCACGAGGACGAGGAAAAATTGGTGATCATGGGTTACTCTTGGGATCTCGAAAACAATCAGTTTGAGAGCAGCCAAGATGTTGTCAGGAAATTGATTCAGAAAAGGACCGACGAGGGTACGCAATGGAAAGTTCCTGACGAGCGAGACTTGAGAGAGTTGACCAATCGAAGAGCAGCAATCGTGATTCGAAATTGCATTCTCACCCTTCACCCTCGCCATGTGATCGACAAGGCTGTTCAGCAATGCAAGGAAACGGTTGCAGGCAATAGCCCTGAAGAGTTGTTTCGCCGGACTCAATTAATGCTCGATGCCTTCGTTAAATGGGGGATCACCAGTCCCCAGGTTGAGCGATACCTAAAGAAACCTCTTGGCAGTATCGTAGGAAACGATCTGGCTGATCTCAGGGGTATCTACGAGGCAATTCGTGATGGGCAATTGACCCCAGATGACAGGAACGAGATGTTCGGCAAGCCAGCGAAAGAGATCCCCGAGGGTGATCGACCCCCGCTGTCAGAGGAACAGATGCGCCCTGCTGCTGATCAGACGCCATCTCATAGCCAACCAGAGCCAGCAAAGAAGCAGCCCCCGGCGAAGCCCATCACTGATGCTCAAAGGCGGAAACTTTTTGCCACGCTGAAAAAGAGCAAGAAAAACGAAAAGGATCTCAAGCGATATATTGATGAAAATTACAACATGACTTCCACTAAGGAAATCACGCAGGGCGAAGTCTTTGACGATGTGCTCGGGTTTGCCGAATTTATTCCTGTGAAAGACCCACCACCTGAGAGGGTTGTCGTTGGCAAAAAGAAAGCCGAGCCTGAAGTTGAAGAGGAGCAAGTGATGAACCATGCCTTGACAATGATCGAGGCTTCGACCAAAACCGATTACCATTCCGTCAAAGATGATGTCATGCATCACTATATCAATAGGATCAAAACCCTGAAATTCGTGCTGCCCATCACGGCGGCTTTGAATAACAAAAGAGCTTCCCTAGGGATCTAGGATTTCTTTTCCCTAGGGATCTGGACCCGCGCCAAGTCGCTCGATACATCTCCCGAGCGGCAACCAGTCTGACCAACTGGGGCGTGGGTCCTTTTTTTTGCCCAGAATATATTTTAGTTGTTCGCTCAATTCTTGTGAATGATTTCTGAGAGTTGGGTGTTTCTTTCCCGGATGAATCCCAGGTTATAACCATGTTATCCCCAGGTTTATCACCAGGGGATCTCACTTTTTTCTTGATTGCTCTCGGCGACTTCCCTATGATCGCCAGCATGAATCACCCACCCCTTAAACTAGTTTCAATGAGTAGGAAAAATGCCACAAGATAAACTGCCTTATATGCAGTTCTATCCGGCCGACTGGACTCAAGATGTTCAGGTTCTTTCCTTTGAAGCAAAGGGAGTCTGGATCGATATGCTTTGCCAGATGTGGGTAGCAAAAGAGCGAGGGGTTCTTAGGTGGACACTTCCTCAGTTGATGACATTTCTTCGCATCGATGACTTAGATCATGCTGAAAAAATCTTGACGGAACTGAGATCCGTCGCTCGGATTTTTTTGAAAAATTCTTCTGAAAACACGACGACCCCCCCCCTGTCACTGGTGGAAGAAATCACTATAAAAAATCGTAGAATGATCAGGGACGAATCACGCCGACAAGCTCGATATGACTCACAAAAACGTTATCGAGATAAAACGGAAAGACGGACGGAAGATCGAAGAAAGATCATTAAAAGATCGAGTGAAGATCGAGAAAAGACGGGTAGAAATCAGAAATCAGAAATCAGAAATCAGAAATCAGAAAAGAAATATATAAAGAAAAGGAGGATACCGATCCCGAAAGACTTCAAGATCTCGGACCGGATAAAGACTCTAGCAACAGAAAACGATTGGCCCGACCCTGTCGGCCAGCTTGATCGATTCAAAGATCATCATGCAAAGAAAGGGGATCTCTTCGTTGATTGGGAGGCTGCGTTTAGAACCTGGCTGAGAAACGGAAAAGAGTTTGCGCTGTTGGCAAAGTTTAAGGATGGAGGCCCCAGGCGAGTTAAGAAACTGAAAGATCAGATGAAAGGAAAATAAAATGAGTCTATTAGCAGAGCAATCAATCCTTGCCTCACTGTTGTTTGATGGGAATCGACTACCAGAGATCTCTGCCGAGCTATCACCAGGGGATTTTTCTACACCGAGTCATGGGAAAATATTTGCTGCCATGCTGAAGGTCTTCAATGAAGATGGGAAGATTGACGCGGCAATCATATCAGCCGAGCCAGGGATTGATGTTCGACCATTGCTTGATCTGGGTAGCGCTCCTTTCTTCGACCCGCGTCATGTTCAGCTAATCAAAGATGCTGCTGCAAAAAGAAACCTAAATTTAAAACTGAGAGAAGCACTGATCAATTTAGAGGAGGGACAATCTGTTGAAGAGATCATCACTAGTCTTGAATCAATGAAACCAACTAGTGCCAAGTTAAAATCTTTCTCTGACATCGTTACCCAGACATTCAAAGAGATCGAAGGCGGGTCGCGTGAGGTTTTAAAAACATCGATTGGTCCCATTGATTTCGCAACAGGTGGAATTCAACTCGGTGACCTATGGGTTCTCGCAGCAAGAACGAGTCAGGGAAAGTCTGCTCTAGCCCTCGCCATTGCCGAGGGGATCGCTAGAACAGATCGTCATGTGATCATCGTGTCTGTCGAGGGAACTGAGTTCGATGTTTCCTGTCGAATGCTCGCCCGAGCAAGCCAGGTCGAGAATATCAAGATACGAACAGGGAACATGGAAACGAATGAGTATTCAAGAGTGATTAATGCGGCAAACGAGATTGGTCACTTGCCGATTCAATTCCTTCACAGAGAATATTCATGGGATCGAATCAGGGCAGCGATTGAAACAGAGAAGCAGAAAAATCCAAAGGTGGTTTTATTTGTCCTCGATTATATCGGTCTGATAAACGCTCCTGTGGCTGATCGGCAACGATATTTAGAACTGGGTCGAATAACTTCAGAATCGAAACGGCTCTGCGAGAAACTTAACATTGCTGGCCTCCTGGTCTCACAGCTGAACCGAAACCTTGATATGAGAAAAGATACGGTGCCGAGGCTGTCAGATCTCAGGGAGAGCGGGAACATCGAGCAAGATAGTGATGTGGTCGCTTTCCTCTACCAACCCGATGTAAACGATGATCGCTCAGTTGAATTGATCATCGATAAAAACAGAAACGGATTCACAGGGAGTGCCAGCCTAAAGTTTGACAGGCGCACTCTTTCCTTTTCGGAAACATAACCAGAAAGAGAGGATCAAATGCCAGCAAAGAAAACTTTGACAAATCAACTTAAAAAAAAGTTCTTGAGCAAGATTGAAAAGGATTTCGACAAAGGGCTCACGGTCTTTGCCGATGACGACGACGGAAAAATTGAACGCTTACCATGGGGGATTGGGCAATTGGATTGGTTGACCTTGGGCGGTGTCCCCTGTGGAAAGGTCACGATCTTACGCGGACCAGAGAGCGGCACCAAAACGACTCTGGCGATAATAGCATGTCAGAAATATCTCGAACGATACAAAGATCGCTTGGCAATCTTTATTGATGCTGAAGAAAAATGCCCGCAGCAATTCGTCAAGCGGCTGAAGATCGACGGCGGTAGATTCGCCACGACAACCCCTGGAACGATGGAACAGACGATTGATTATCTTGAAGCCTGTATACGAAACCCCACCGTTGGCATTTTAGTTCTCGATTCAATTGCTGCCATGGTTCCCAGGATCGAGATCGAGGCATCAGCAGAGGACCAACAGCAAGGAATCGCTGCGAGGCACGTAAACAAGATGGTCCGAAAGATCGTGGGAGCTATTAAGATGGCGAGGGTTGAAAGAGGGTGGGCACCTACAATCATCTTAGTGAATCAAGAACGAATCAGGATCGGTGTTAGATTCGGCGACCCTACGACCCTCCCTGGTGGTCAGGGTCAAATGTTTGCTGCCTCTTTGATTGTTCGGGTTCGATCACTAACCCATCAAAAGATAGAGGGAGAAAAAAATTACTCAGTCGAAGACCCTGTGGTTCGTGCTGGCTTCGCCGTACAAAAGCATTCCTTTGGGCCTAAAGGGGCGACAGGGGAGTACTTGCTTGCCATGAACACCTTTGGGTCTTTGATGCCTGGGGAGGCGGCAGACGAAGAGTTTGTTCGAGGAATAGCGGTCAGAACCGGATTGATCAGACGGGCGGGATCTCAGTGGGTGGTGCTTGATGAACCACCATCGAGTTCGATGGCAGAGATTTCCCAGAAGTTGAACAAGCGAAGCGATACCTACAAGAGACTGAAAGAAGCCTTGATCGAAAGTCTGACGGAAGCTACTTAAAAAAAATAGTTGACTAAATATAAGCAGAAGGATATTAAACTAGTAAAATGAGTACAAGGAAAGCATCACTAAAGAAAAAAGTTTTTCACAAGGTTTGCGCTCGATCAAAGTGCAGAAAAAGATTCAATACGACTTTTGAATTTCAAAAGTATTGCAATCGCAATTGCACGATGGCTGCTCACTGGGAAAGAAAACTGGTTGCCTAAGCGAAGCGCAGGGCAAGAGGCTGAACGCCGAGTAATCAAAAAGATCGGCGCTGTGCCTCAACCCGCGTCCGGTGCTTTTCCTGGTATGCCTCAAGATGGAATCAAGGGAAAGTTTTTGATCCAGATTAAGAGCACCATCAAGAAATCGATTTCAGTCAAGCGGGAATGGCTGGACTCTTTGACCGAGGATTCGATTATGAGAGACAAGATCCCTACCCTGATTGTTCGGTTCGATGACGACGGAACGATCATTGCTCCAGAGGACTGGGTGGCGATTCCTTTGTCTGACTTTGAAAGAATAGCAAAGGGCTGGAAAAAATAAAGGAGGGTTTATGGATGCAAAAGTAAGGCCGCAGTTGGAACATTGGTTGGATGAACAGGGGGTGAAGTGGGAATTTTTAGAGAGCGTTAATCTAACAGACATTTTGCTCGATGACGAAACCAAGCTCAACATACGAATGACCGTTGAAACCGATTACGAAAGAGCGATGTCCTATGGGATCAGCACTGAGCAAGGGTCGATCTTTCCTCCCATAGTGATCGGCAAATCGGTAGAGAACCCCTATGCTGCCAAGTATAATTTGATCGACGGAATTCACCGGATAGAAGCATGGAGCGTGACGAGAAAGAAAACTCACAGCGCCTATGTGGTCCATTATAAAAGTCCGACCGTCCTTGATCGCCTGAGAAAAACAGTGAACATCGTTACGGGGGGGCTGCCTCTTCGTGAAGATGTTCGGCTCGTATTAGCGGCGGTCTTGGTCAATCGAGATATGTATTCGTTGGTCGATGCAGCAAAAACCATGCACGTCGAATATAAAAAGTTGATCGACAAATGCGCGGTAGACAAGGTCATTGAAACCCTGGTGATCAACAAGATTCCAGTAGCGGAAAGGAAATACACTAAAACCTTTTTGAAAAGCCTTCAGTCGATCAAAAGTGATGGAATCAAAGTCAAGGTCGCAGAGATCTCTTTCAAGGCAGCTTTAAACGCGGCAGAAATGGAAACCTTGATCAGGGAACTCAAGCAAGCAAAGAGCGATCAAGAGAGAGAACGAATCATGGAGCGATGGACAGAGGAAATGGAAACACGAATCGAGGAGGGCAAAAGGGGTGAGATCAGAGGGTCGATGCCTGTTTTTCGTCGCTTCCCCAGCTATATGAAGAAAGTGATTGAACTCACCGACCATGTTGAAGAGGCTAAATTGGTGACTGAGGCTGAACTCAAGAACACTATTCAAACTTGTAAAGTCACGATCGAGAAACTCAAGGCGACCGTTGTAAAACTCGAAGCGATGTTATCACAGCGAAGGGGGAGGGCGACCCATGCTACCAAAACTCGGAGCCGCAGACGCGCTCAAGAGATGTCTGTCGGACGGTGATGACCACCTGAGATCAGAGCTTGTAATTGTTTTGAGGGGGGTAATACCGCCACAGAGGGCAATGAGAATCTATCGAGAGGAGTTTAGAAATCACCGAGACAGAGGAATCAAAACACTAGGCCGACCTTACAACGAGGGCAAGTGCATGGACCTTGAGCGAAAAATCAAGGTGGGTGTGTCAAGGGTTCTCTCTGAAAGACTTTACGAATGGTCGAGAAAAGGTTTGATCGAAAAAACAATCGTGAATGGTGCCGTAGCATTTCGGCTGAAGAAAAAAAGTAATGGAAAAAATCTTATCCCCGCGCCATAGAGTACGGAGTAGCTGCCACTCTCCCTCCTCTGCCCTAATCGGGCAGCGCGGGGTCCAACTTTTTAGGAGGGACGATGGAGCAGGCTCTAGCAGAAAAATCTTTTTCCTGTCGGCATTCATGCCCGATGTGTCAAAGATCATGGGTTCACACCGCCGATTTGCTAAGAGGGTCGCGACAATTCGGTTGGTGTTTCCTCTTGAGAACGGCAACCTGTGGTGATTGTTTGAAGGAGATTGCTGGTGAATATTCTAAAATTATTGCGACTCCGGTTCGAATTTTGGAAGATCTGGCGAGCGACTAAAAAACGGCGAAAGCTCGACATCACCTTTGCCCTTGAGAGATGGAAGTGAAAACAACGCCGTTTGCCATGAAATACTATCGAGGCAAGGGATGGGAAGTCGATGTCGTAGAGAGATGGATCCCCGCGAAATGGGGCAAGTCTGGTAAGGGTGGCTTTCGTAAAGATCTTTTCGGCTTTGGGGATCTCCTGATGTATAACCCTGCTCTCAAGCAGACCGCTATCGTGCAAGTTACCGATGGAAGTAATTCTGCTTCAAGGCGAAATAAAATCCTGCAGGAGCGCAGAGCGATTGAATGGCTCGCCTGTGGAAACAAAATTTTCCTGTGCCTGACTATGGCTAGAATCGTTAAGACCAAAACGAAAAATGCAAAGAGTCCGACAAGGCGGGCGTATGAAATTAGAGACATCGAGATCGTGGTATGAGCGTTCAAGTTTATCAATTCGTAGACCATGATCGGATCGCACCAGGGTTGATCAGTTTTTGTCTGCGTCTAGCAAAAGAAAATCCTGCAAGCGCATTGGGCGTGATGAAAAACGGTTGGAGTTCCTCTAAAGGGAAGAAGTGGAATTGCTCAGAACTTTTCGAATTGCTGGCTTTCTTTAGATCCAAACTGCCAGAGGAAAAATTTGGTCTTATCCCTTGGTTCAATATCTTATCAAGGGGCGGATCAATCGGCAGGCACAATCACTCACAATCGGATTTCGTTGCGGTTTACCATGTTGAAGGCGAGGGAGATTTGATCATTGAACACGATGGTCAAGTTGATTTGCTTGCAGGTATCCCTGGAAGGATGGCGGTTTTTCCCGCTGCTCTTTTTCACTCGGTTCCAAATTGCATAGCTTCACGGAGAATTTCAATATCGATTAATGCAAAGAGGGAGGCGGTATGAAAAAAGGTTGGCGAAGATTTGTTTGTTTGATTCTGGCTCACGACTGGACTTGCAAGGCAGCAGAGGGGGTGAAGCCTACCGAGATTGAGCAGAGATCAAGGGAGGGCTTTCTACGATATGCTTCAGAATGGTGCCGGCGCTGTGAAACGGTTGCCGATCCTGGGCCTTGGGTAGTTCAGATGGCAGAAACAATGTTCGATCAGAAACCAACGAAACGGAGCCACAGCGACAGATGGGAGAAAACTACCCGCACAAGCAAAGCCTGAAACTGATTCGTGCTTGGCCTCACGATAAGTTTGACGAGTTGATGGAATTCGTTGAGTCTCTGTGGCGGTATGCTGAATGGGGATTCAGTCGCAATGCCAATGACGAGTATCACCTCTCTACTGGGGGATGGTCGGGCAACGAGGAAATTATTTCAGCCCTTCAAAGCAATTTGATGTTCTGGCCGATGTGCTGGGAATCATCACGAAAGGGCGGTCACTATATTTTTAAAGTGAGGAAAACAATCAATGAAAAAAATGGATGAAATTGCCGATCCTTCAAGTTGTATCAATAAGGCAGGCAACGATGAACCTATTTTTGTTTTGAGAGCAAACGATGCCCTCGCTGCTGGCGTGGTAGATTACTGGGCGAATCAGGCCGAGGGAACAAGGCTTCACGAAGACTACAAGATTAAAGGGGCGAGGGAACTTGCCCAGGAGATGCGACGATGGAGAACGGACAAAAAGAGGGAGTGACTTTTCAGTTGAGCGATGACGAAAAGCATTCCGTTGCCCAAGTTCACGGGCGGCATCTTGGCTGCGAGCTATCGAAATGCAACGTTCATCATTTGATTCACCTGATCATCCGGCTTGAAGGTGGACGGCAAAAACTGGAACACGAACTAGAGGCGACCCAGGAAAACGAAATGGGCACTCACGGGGTCAATGGACTCTGTGATCGATGCAAATGGGCAGACGTAGACTGGCTCACTCACATGGCTGCGGAGTGGGGGCATCAATGATGAAAAATATTTGGCAATGCTTTCTTACTTTTGCTTTTATAATCTTTGGAATGTTGGCAGTTTGGGATCTCGCCTACGTTATTTTTAGCTCTTTTGATTTCGTTCGCAATCAACTGGAACCCCCCGCAGCCCCAACTTGGAAAACCAATGCGCCAGCGACGGCAGGCCGTCATGTGAGTGATATTCCCCTTGCCCCAACGAATGTCAAGGCGGGGATCATGGCTCTTGGCATCGACAACTCGGGCGATTACGCACCCCTGATCATGCAGAGTGATGGCGCAGTTCGTTCAGCAGGGGTTACCCCAGATGGAAAACATTGGATTGCTATTAGGGTAGATCCCCAAGGTCGAGTGATCTGTTCGCCGATTACAAACGACAGGCCGAAAGGATTGAGAGTGACCCCATGACGAATGAAGAGCAAATTTTAATCAATGAGATCCGCACCGAACTCGACGGCATGATCCGGCGATACTCGATGCACTTAGAAACCCATGACCGAATTCTCAAAGATCTAAAACAACTGAAGCAAGAAAACGAATTACTCCGCGCTCATATCAAACTAAACTGAAAGGGGATTCTATGTCACTGAAAGTCAAGGAAGTAATTACCAACGGCATCTGGCTCGATACCGATAACCAATTGCACGTTTCGATCTCTGATTTACTCGACGAATTCGGTTGGCCTCACGATGACGAACATAAAGCCTTTGTCGAGAAAAAAGTTCAAGAGATGATCGCTGAGATGATCCCTGGTGTGAAATTTGTCGCTCAAGGGGCTTGCCCTAACTGCGGGGTCGGCGACAACGAAAAACATTTGCATGGTTGCGAGTTAGAATAAGGAGGGTGAATCAATGGCTCAAGGATCTCTGTTCGACTATAAGGAAAGCAAACGACTGAGAGATGAGGGCATGGCGATTGCTGCCGATAACAGACCGACACTTCTGGCTTTGGCAAAGGCTGCTGCTTTCGAACTCGGCGCAGGGGGTCGCCCTGTTGATATGGACATGGTCCGAGCGTTGATGAATCAACGCGGACAGAATCACGAGGGTTTGGGCAATGCCGCGGGAAGCGTTTTCAAACCGACCAAAGACTGGGAACTCGTCGGCTACTCTCACTCGAGTCGGCCTGCTGCTCATACCCATACTCTGAGGCGATGGCGGCTGGCGAGATGAAATGCCCATGTGGGAAAGAATCAATTGGCAGAATCAACGGCAATTGGTTCTGTGAGGATCCCAAGCATATTGAAGCGGCGACTTTTATTTCCCTGAGTCCCATCAAGAGCGCGATTGAAAAAGCAAAAGAGCAAGCACTGATTGAATTCACCGAGAAATACGTTGGCGATCATCCCCAGGGATACGAAGGCCCTTGTCTATGTCGGGAATGCAAGGAGAACCGATGAGCGTAACAGGGGCTTGTTTCAATTGTAAAAAAACGGCAAGCGATGAATTTTTTTGCTTCGGCTGCTTATCATATATCTGTGATGATTGCTCGGCTGATTGGTCCATAGCAGATGCCAAGATGGGCAGCCACAATAAAAAGGATCACCTTTTTGAAGCAGAGATCGACGAAGAGGAGGAACCATGACCGGATTGTATGTCAGAGTTAAGCGCGAGGGAAAGTGGCAACCAATCGAGATCGATCAGTTGGCAGATGCGGAATTGTCCGAGTTCTTTCAAGGGCAAGAGAAAGACAACGGACTTTCAAGCCGAGCCTGGGCAATCTGCCTTGCCAAATGGATCAGAGACAACGTGACCCAAATACGGGGAGCTGATTTGCCGAAAGATCTTGAATGACTGACGGACTCTACTATTTTTTTATCTGCCTCTCTTCAGTCTTTGCCGATATGATACTTGTCGTATTGAATGGTTGACGGACTCTACCAAGTTACCTTCAAAGGAATCTGCGCCGGATTCTCTATCAGAAACGGCAAGCTAAAATTCTGTGCGCCTGTCCTGAAAGCCCGCCTAGATCACTGGAAACACTACGCTAAGATTATCTGGCCTTGACATAGAGCCGACCCTGTGAGATCTGGTGAGTGAGATGCAATGGTGCCCTCACTTGACAACAGCATGGCGTTTCCTACTTTCCACTTTTACTTCGGATACTTGCGGTCGATGCGGCAAGAATAAACTCAATGTGATGTTTCGCTTTCGATACCAAATGAAGCTCTGCGATCAATGCTTTCTTAAACTTCGACGCTTCACTGATAAACATAGGATCAGCAATGGCGAAGAAAAAACCTAAGAAAGATACGACAAAGAACCTCAAGCCTTGGTCAAAGGGACAGAGCGGGAACCCTAACGGCAGACCCAAGAGCGCCGTTTCTCTCACGACCTGCTTGAAGGAAGTCGCCAAGTGGCAAGCACCAAAAGAAATCATCGCCAACTATCAGCGAGCCTTTCCTCAACTGCCAAACGATGCAACGGTGATTCAAGTCCTTGCTGTCAGGTCATGGTTGAAAGCCCTCGATCTAAAGAACGGTGATGTGATGACTAAAGAGATCGCCGAGCGCATCGACGGCAAGGTTCCTTTGCCCATCGGCGGAGCGCCTAACGGGGATCTCCCACCGATCAAGTTTGACTTCAAGCTAGTCACTGACTCAGAGCTTTCTGACCTTGAGAAAATCCTGGGCAAATGCCAAAGCGAGGAATAGAGGATCAAGAAAAGATCCCTCGGCTTGAGGAAGTCAGGGCAGAGAGAGCAAAGAGATCTCTGCTTGAGTTCGTCCGTCAGTCATGGCCTATCATCGAGCCAGGGATGCCTTTCAAAGAGGGCTGGCATCACTCGGCCATCTGTGAACACCTTGAAGCGGTCTTCAAGGGACAGATCAGAAAACTAATCATCTCGGTTCCACCCGAACATTCTAAGTCAACGATCGTGGCGAAGTGCTGGCCTGCTTGGGGCTGGCTCACCGACCCAACGTTTGATTGGTTGTTCTCTTCATACTCTTCAGTCAGAGCGACGGGTGATTCAATCGATTGCCGGCGCATAATTGAATCGCCTTGGTATCGACAGAACTGGGGATATATGTTTGCCCTCGCTACCGATCAGAATCAAAAGACAAGGTTTCAAAACTCACAGAGCGGTGAGCGCATATCGATGGGATTGCTTGGGGCAGCAACAGGGGAACATGGCGACGCAGTGATTTGCGATGACCCTCACTCGATCAGAGATCAGTGGTCGCCTACGAAACTTGAGGCAGCAATCAATTCATGGGATCAGGTGATGTCTCGATCAATCAACGATCCCCAGACTTCGAGGCATGTGATCATTATGCAAAGGCTTCACTTCAGGGATCTCGCTGCCCATTGCTTGAGACAGGGTGGTTACGAATACTTATCGTTGCCAACTGAGCACGAACCATCGAAAGCGAAGCGAACAACTATCGGATGGATCGACCCGAGAAAGAAAAAAGGTGACCTGCTTTGGCCTCATCAATACGGCAAGACCGAAGTCGCAGATGCAAAACTCAGACTCGGAGCAAGAGGCTTTGGTGCCCAACATCAGCAAGATCCCTCACAAGAGGAGGGCGCCATTTTTAAACGAGAGAAGTTCCGCTTCTATGCCAATGACCCTGTTGCCATTGCTGGACAGATGGACGAAATGATTCAGTCGTGGGATATGGCCTTCAAAGATCTTTCGACATCGAGCAAGGTTGCGGGTCATGTCTGGGGGCGCAAGGGCGCTGATCGATTTCTGCTTGCTAGGGTTTGTGAACATCTTGACTTCACTCAATCGGTGAGCGCCGTCGAGGCGATGAGTCAGAGATGGCCGAGAGCAAACGCCAAGCTGATTGAAGACAAGGCCAATGGTCCGGCCGTGATCAATTCTTTGAACCGCAAGATCGTAGGCTTGATCGCTTGGCCTCCCAAGGGTCGAGCGATGGGCAGCAAGATCTCTCGCGCCTATGCTTCGCAGCCCGAGTTTGACGCAGACAATATCTGGGTTCCTGATCCGAAAAACCATCCCTGGGTTCAAGAGTTCATTGAGTATTGCGTTGCCTTTCCTGGGGGTGAGTATGACGACGACATCGATGCCATGACTCAGGCTCTTGAACGATTCCGTGACACGACTACTAATCAAAGTTTGAACGAGCAGATCTTTGAGATCGGATCTGGACGGAGTTACTGGAAGGGTGTAGGATGAGCGCCATGGCAAACGATGAACCACAACCAATCAAAGACATAAAAGCCTTTGGCATTGCCTTGGCAAACGCGGAGCCTGGTGATTATTGTCCCGTGACCATGATCGTTTCTCAGGATCAGTATCGAGCCTTGCATCCAGAGACAGAGATCAACTGGAATCAGCAGGCGACCATGGCGCTCAGAGATCTTGCTGTTGACTCGGGGATCGCCTTGAGTGTAATTGCAAGGGCTGCCAAGGGTGAAGTCTATTATAAGTTGAGGGTTCCTGATCGATGCATCGAAGAGTATAAGAAGTGGCGACAAGTCTACTCGGTATCCAAGCGCATAGGAAAGTCTTTGAGGTAAACCATGGCTCAAGCACAAAAACAAGATGAGAATCAGCGAACCGATTTCGCTGAGATCGGTGCCACAGGACTGATTCGTTTCGGCGGTCACGTCAACGAAGAATTTTTACGAGAGCTTCAGGGTTCTCGCGGAATGAAGATCTATCGTGAGATGAACAACAATGATGCCGTGGTCGGCGCGATCCTCTTTGCTTTCGAATATCTAGCAAGACAGGTCACTTGGAACGTTCGGCCACCCACCCAGGACCAAGCAGATAAAGAAGCCGCTGACTTCATCTGGGGTGCCATGAACGATATGAGTTTTTCATGGACCGATACCCTGTCAGAAATCTTTTCAATGCTGGTCTACGGCTGGTCTTGGTTTGAATTAGTATTCAAGCGAAGGCAAGGCGATTCCCGTGACCCTACGAAGCGATCAAAGTTCAACGACAACAAAATTGCATGGCGTAAGTGGTCGATCAGATCTCAAGATAGTTTGTTTCGATGGGTCTTTGATGAGGACGGTGGCATTCAAGCCCTTCAGCAGATCCCCCCACCAGATTTCAAAGTGCTCACCATACCGATCAGGAAATCATTGCTGTTCAGGACATCGGTTCAAAAGAATAATCCCGAGGGATTTTCCATGCTGCGCCGAGCCTATCGTTCTTGGTTTTTCAAGAAACGAATTGAAGAGATCGAGGGCATCGGCATTGAGCGAGACTTGGCAGGCTTACCACAATTGATTCCTCCCGCTGGAGTCGATCTGTTCAACCCGAACGATCCCTCTTCAGTGGCCTTGCTTGGTCGGGCAGAAAAGTTGGTCAGGAATGTCCGTCGAGATGAGCAAGAGGGAATCGTCATGCCTAACGGATGGGAATTCAAATTGCTATCGACGGGTGGGCGACGGCAGTTCGATACCAATGCAATCATAGGCCGGTATAACAATCAAATTGCGCTGTCCGTCCTCGCTGATTTTATTCTGCTTGGGCATGAAAAGGTCGGCTCCTTCGCTCTGTCTGATTCCAAGACTCACCTGTTCGCCGTTGCTCTTGGTTCTTTTCTCGACATCGTTGCTGATATAATCAATACCCATGCCATCCCTCAACTGCTGAGGATCAATGGAATGGAAGCCCAGGTCGCCAACCCACCCGAGCTAGTTCATGGTGATGTTGAGAGTCCAGATCTCACCGCAATTGGTGACTTCGTGACGAAGTTAAGTCAGGCGGGCATTGATCTTTCAGACGAGGCAATGGATTCACATCTAAGGCAGGTTGCAAACTTCCCTGATCGACCCGACGAAGAGGACGAGGGTCGAAAGATTGAAGAGGAGGGGGCGCTTGAGGAGATCTCTAATGGCATCAAAGAGATGCGCGAAAAAGTGAATGGATTTGAACAACGACTTAACGGCCAGAACGGTCAGGGTCCTCAAGGCGGCGGGCAAGTTTCGGAGTAATCGTCAACGACGATCGTGGCAGACGGCTCACCGGATTGCTGACGCTGACGTTCCGAAATATGTTTCGACCGTCCTAACGGAAGTCCGAGGGATTCGAAGCAAGATCAATATGTCGGCCCTCAGTCGGGCGATAGCGTCAGGCAATTTCACCGAGATCGAAAGGCTGACCTTTCTGCCAAGCCTTGACGCAAACCTCAAACGGAAATATAGGAGACAGATGCGAGAGACTTTGAACAGAGCGGGGGTGGCATCGGTCAAGCTGCAACCTAAAGTCCTTGCTGGGGTTTTTGGTCGATTCGATCTCACAAATCCGCGCTCGATCAGATGGGCAGAGACAAGGGCAGCAGATGCCGTGGTCAATATCAGCAACTCGATCAAGCGAACGATCAGGACGGTGGTCAGTGAAGGGTTCAAAGAGGGGATCCCCGTCAGAGAGTCAGCAAGACGGATCAGGCAATCAATCGGGTTGACCGATACTCAATGGAACTCAGTCGCCAACTTTCAAAACAAGATGATCAAGCAAGGGCTCGGACCAGCAGCAGCTGAGAAACGGGCTGAAGTATTCTCGCGTAAAGTCCTTCGTCGTAGGGCCTTGAATATAGCGAGGACGGAAACGATTGCAGCGAGCTTCCAAGGTCGGCAAGAACTATGGGATCAGGCGAGGGACAAAGGCTTGATCGATCCCCAGAAAGTGACTCGACGATGGATCGTTACCCCGGATGATCGCCTTGACTTCTTGATCTGTGAGCCAATGCCGGGCATGGATGAAAACAAAAATGTCCCTCTTGATGGAATGTTCACCACGGGGCAAGGTGATCTGATTGCTGGGCCGCCTGCTCATCCTCAATGCCGATGCGATGTGATTTTAAATATCCCTGGTAAGAGTGTATTCGACTGATGGGAAGTCTAAGAAAATTCAAACGACAGAACGGACCTGGCTACTCGCCGACTGATCGAGAAAGAAAGATGCTTCAGGCATTGCAGAGCGCATCGATGGTCTTGAAAGAGTATGCCAATGGGTCGAACTGGGCGATTCAAGATGGTAAGTCGATCTGGCTCGGCGAGGGCGATGGCCCGGATCTTGCAGTCGCCTCTTTGGGCGTGAAGTCATCACCCAAGCAAGCAACTAAACCAGAGGAGGCCGAATCAAATGGCACATAGCAGAGAATATATCGAAGCGATGTTCAAGGCTGCCAAGGCTTATTTGCCGTCCTGGGTTTGGAAACATCTTCACACGAGGGCCTTTCCTTCAAGCGGTGGGACGGCTCGACATCGACCAGTTGAAAAACAGATGGCGCCAATGAGTCAAGCGGGACTGAACGCCGATGGAATTTTTACTCAGCTATCGATCAGAGCCGAGCAATATAGCAAGACCGAGGCCGAGTATATCGAGCCGACGACTGATGGCATGATCGCTTGCGGAGCCTGCCGTTTCTATCTGAGAGATCCCCATGGTGAGCGAGGGCTCTGCCAAGTGGTGATGGGACCAATCGCCTGGTTCGGAACCTGCCAGTTCTATATCGGAGCGCAAGAGGAAGCGGTGTTCTCTCTGCAAAACGTAATCGCCAAGCAGGGCTTTGAGATCCAGACGATCATCTTTCCCAAGACCCGCTGGACTCTTGCTCGCGCAAGGTCATGGCTTGCTGATCACGATTTCAAAGACGAGAAAGTTGACGAGACAGAGAGCAGCTATCGATTCCGTCAACTCCCTCCTGGTCAATTCTCTCGGATCAGACCCATCTGTTTGATGCCCAACAATGCGCCGCCCAACCTTGACGAATGCCAAGTGCTGGCCTTTGGTGGGGTGATAGAAAAGGCCGATGACAAGGTCAAGAGAATGACCCAGAAAGATATTGACGAGGAGATCGATAAGGCGACTCAGTATGGCGGATCAGATCGGCGAAGGAAGCGACGTCGCATGAAGTCCATCGATAAAGAGATCCCGATCCTGAAGATCGATCACGAAAAACAAATCGTTTACGGAGTGGTGCTTGATCCTTACATCGTTGATACTCAAGGCGATTGGATTCCACCAGCCGACGTTGAAAAGACCGCCCATGAATGGATGAAAGAGAGTCGGCGAATCGGCTTGCGACATAGAAGCGAGGCAGATGCCGAGCCAGTTGAAACTTTCTTGATGCCTTACCCCTCTAAAGAGGACTACCAAAAGGCCATGGATGGGCAGCCCCACAGGGTGATCAAGTTCAAGATGGGTGATGGGTTCGTTCACTCGGGTTCCTGGGTTCTTGGAACCGAAATCAAAGACAAGAACACCTGGGAATTGGTGAAGAGTGGCGAGCTAGGATCTTACTCGATTGGTGGGCATGGGGAGCGGACAGAGATCCCCTTGTCAGTGATGCCTACGATCACCGAAACGATAGAGGCCGATTGGTCGAAGGCAGCGTGACTGATTCCTTCGTTGAACTCTATCGCTTCGATCAGCCTGAAAAGATCCGAGCGAAGCTGACCGGATTCATTATGAAATTGCAGGCTCGCTTCAGTGATTGTAGTCGAGGGTTGATGATTGATGGGTGGCGATCCCCTGAGGGAGATTGGGAGCGAGGCGCAATGAAGAGCGAAGAATTGACCCAGATCAAACGATTTGTCGAGGACAAATTGCCGTGGCCGACATGGGACTTTCGTACTTTTTTTGAAGTCGCTCAACCTGGCGGAACCATTGCGAATCATGTTCACATAGAGTTTCAAAAGGTCGCTCACTATTTCGTCGAGGGCGATG
>Ga0255058_10000076_pt1 | contig 55083 bp, 57 predicted proteins | sample Cases_109_9_MG_FD_188637 | JGI IMG/M metagenome (GOLD analysis project Ga0255058, IMG submission 188637) | Seawater microbial communities from Amundsen Gulf, Northwest Territories, Canada - Cases_109_9 | ecosystem: Environmental > Aquatic > Marine > Gulf | place: Canada: Northwest Territories...
CGTGCTCAAGATTCTGCTCTCGTTGATCGCGCTCGAGCTCGGTCACACGCCCACGCGACGACACAGCGTGATGCTGGTCAAAGCCATCGGCCGGTGGTCCATGACCGACGTGTTCGTGGTCGCCGTGCTGCTTGCCTTCCTGACCGCGGACACGGCGCAGCTCACAGACGCCACCCTGGGTCCGGGGCTCTATTTCTTCGCGGGCTACGGTCTGCTTTCCATAGCAGCGGGGCAGTTGATGATCGGCTACGAAGGAAATTCGGCGCCGCCGTCAGTGGCTGACCATCAGTGACGAGAAGCGCACGGGAAGAATCTCCTCGACATTGAGCTGGCCTTTTTCGTTCTTCTCCACCAGCATCAGCTGCTGGGCATCCTCGATGCCCGCGGGGATCACCATTTTGCCGCCGGGTTTGAGCTGCGCGAGCAGGGGCGTGGGGATCAGATCCGGTGCTGCCGCCACCAGAATCTTGTCGAAGGGGGCGTGCTCGGGCCAGCCTTTGGACCCGTCGCCGATCCGCGATTCGACATTGATGACTTCCTGCTCGGCAAGGCGCCGGCGCGCGCTGTCAGCCAGCTCCTCGAGGATCTCCACCGTGTAGACGCGGTCGACCAGCTTTGCGAGTATTGCCGCCTGATATCCGAGGCCGGTACCCACATCGAGGACACGATCTCCCGCTTGCAGATCCAATAGATCCGTCATGAGCGCAACGATGAACGGCTGTGATATCGTTTTGTCGTAGCCGATAGGGAGCGGCGAATCGGCATAAGCGAAAGCACGCACTTCCACAGGGACGAACTCGTGACGCGGTACCGCCTTCATAACGTCCATGACATTCCCGCCCAGGATCGCTTTGCCGGTTTCACGAGCGGCAAGCTGAGCGTGGCGCGCGATCTGCTCAACCATCTCGCAACGGAGCTCCGCGTACTGCGCTACGATGGGGTCACCCGTACTCATTAATAATAGGGAATCAATCGTGAATCTACTGGTTGAGCTCGCGACGCATGGAGTCCGGAGTCGCAGTCATGGATGTTGATCTGCTCCCGGGGGCCAGTCGATGACAACCACTACCGGGCATACTAACCCGGAGCCCGCGGTCGAATCCACCGGAACACTCGCCACGGTTCGCTCCGTGTTCTCCCTGTTGCTGAGCTACGGTCTGCTGCTTCTCGCCAACGGTTTGTTCGGCACCTTGCTTGGTGTGCGCAGTCAGATCGAAGGCTTCGGCACCGAAGTCGTTGGACTGATCATGGCCGCGTACTTCCTCGGGCTTCTGCAGGGTGCTTTGCGTGCCACCTTGATCGTTGCCGCCGTCGGGCACATACGTGCATTCGCCGCCTTTGCTTCGGTCATGTCCGTTACCGCACTGCTTCATGTCGTCGTCGTGGACCCGATCGTGTGGTGCGTCCTGCGCTTCGCTTCGGGCTTCTGCATGGCCGGTATGATTCTCGTCACTGAAAGCTGGCTCAACGCGCGCAGCACGAAACGAACGCGTGGCAAGGTGATGGCGCTCTACATGATCACGAACTACTTTTCAGCCGGTTGCGGGCAATTCCTCCTGACGGTAGCCGATCCGGGTCAATTCCAGCTCTTCAGCGTTGCTTCCATCATATTCTCTTTGGCTCTGGTCCCGGTGCTACTGACACGGTCCACGGCACCTAAGCCTCCGGAAAGGGATCCCCTCAACCTGCGCGAACTCTGGCGGACATCGCCATTGGGGCTGCTCGGATCATTCTGCGCGGGTATGGTAAACGCCAGCTTCTACAGCCTGGCGCCGGTTTTCGCCTTCGGCCTGGGCCTCAGCATCGGCGGCACGTCAGTCTTCATGGCGTCCGTGATCTTCGGAGGACTGTTGTTGCAGTATCCGGTCGGCCACCTGTCCGATCGAATGGACCGGCGGGTGGTACTGACCATGGTTGCTCTGGCGACGTCGGTGGCATGCGTTGCCATAGCCATCGTTTCCGAGTGGAATCCGAGATGGATTTATCTCGCCGGTGCCATCTATGGCGCGTTTTCCTTTACCGTCTACTCGCTGTGCATCGCCCACGCCAACGACTTCGCGCCAGCGGACAAGCTGGTGCAGACCGCCAGCGGCCTTTTGACCGCGTACGGTTTCGGCGCATTCCTCGGCCCGATCATCGCGGCTTCCTTCATGGGTCGCCTGGGACCTGAGGGGTTGTTCATCATGAGCGCTCTCGTGTCGGGTTTCCTCGGGGGATTCGCTATTTTCCGCATGCGGCGCCGGCATTCACCGAGCAGGGAGAAGCGATCGCGCATCATCACCATGCCTGGTGGACAGTTCACCTCGGGGGAGATATACGCCAGCATGCGCAATGCCATGGACCGGGATCTGGCCGGAATGAGCGGCGCCCGGCGCCGCTGAGCCAGCCTGGCCTGCGGTGGCATTTAAATGGGGTCAGACTCGATTTAAATGTTTCCTTGCTCAAGTTTGGGACGGCAGGTAGTCGTCGGACCACTTGAGTAAGACGTTGAAGCTGACGCTCAAGCGTGGCTGCTTCGACAGATTGGGGTGGACGAAGTGATTCACGAAGGCTGGCCACAGCAAAATCATGCCTGACTCCGGCTCGACGGTATATTCGGGCTCGATGTATGGATCGCCCTTGATGGCCGTCATGTTGGCGCAGGCGCGAGGGTCGTAAAGGGTCAGACGGCCGGGCCTGACATCGTTTCGGGTTTCGAGGTCTTCCAGCTCGGTGGGTACGCGGACATAGTAAGTCCCGCTCAGGTATGCATGCGGGTGATTGTGGTAGTCGTGGTAATCACCGAACCGATTCACGTTAGCCCAGGCCTGGAGTGACCAGCGAATGTCGTAATCCATTCCCAGATGCTGAAAATAGTCGCGAACGGTAACGTTGACGCAGTCCCTCAACCACGCGGCCGCTGCATATTCCAGTGTAAAAAAATTGTCACTGCGATAGTCGGTGGTCAGGTCGGCGTGTTTGCTGTCCAGTTCCTCGATGAGCTGCGCCAGCTCCTCGTTGACGACCCGCGTATTCGGGAGCATGCGCTTGAGAAGCATCGTCGGCCAGAGGCTTATGATGCCGGCATCCGATTCCTGCACATATTTCATAGTGGTTACCGATGGGTAAAGCAGTAGCTGAATTCTACACTGTCACAATATCGATCGTTGACCTGGACTTGCAGGTCGTAGTATGAGTAGCCAGGAAGTATACGGACAGAGATCTCAACGGATGCATGACAATCTGCACACGCGCCGTTCGCGTGGACGGGCCGGCGCGTTATCGACGGTGCTGATGGCCGTGGTCATGACGGCAATCAGCGGCTGCACTTCCCCGGCAACATTCCAGCCGGCATCCAGATCAGAGCGATTCCCTCCCTACGAGGGCGAAGTCAGGGTTCTGGAGAATCTACCGCCTTCTAATCAGTACAAGCGCGTCGGCGTGGTCTTCGTCGAGGGCGTGCTGCTCACCAAAGATGCGGCTATGGTCGCGTCGGTCAAGAAGAAAGCAGCGGCAAAAGGCGCCGACGCCGTGGTAATGCAGTCGAAGATCAAGGTCACCAAGAATCACGACGGAAACACCACCAAGAAGCTCGCCGCCTGGGCGATCCGGCTGAACAAGTAACTGATAGAGGCGCCTTACTTGGGTTTGCAAGCCTTGTTGATGGCATTGTGAGCCGCGGTAAAGCCGCCCAGCGAGTAAGTGTCGCGGGTCGCGGTGCCGCGACTGGAGGTGCCTTCCATTATCATCGTTTGACCGGCGCGCATGGCTCTGACCATGCGTGAATCGTCCTTGCTGTTATAGCTCCAGGCGGTGCTGCCATCGGTGTACAGGGTGTATGCCTTTCCATCGATGGTGACGCGGACCTTGCTGGGATCCTTGAACGTGTATCCCGTTTCGAAGCTTACCTTGTTCATTTCCTTGTCGCTGGGTCGATGGGTAACGAACACGAAAATCTCACTGCGCTTCTTGTACTTGCCTTCGGCCTTCTCCGGCTGGCTCCACATCATGCAAACGGTCTTGTCGTCCTCGGTGAAGCTCATGGCACTCCATACCTTGAAGCTACCAAGGGATTTGTCCGCGGCGATGACCGACGTTGCGATGCTCGAGCCCAGGCCAATCGTGAGCAATAGCGCGAGCAATAGCCGGCGGGCCGCGCTCCGGCCGGCGGAGACTGAGTCGTACGTATTCATGGTCACATCGGTGGCAGGCCGAGGATGCTGAATTCAATGGGTGGAGATTAACAGAAAGCGGGTGCCCGGTGGGCATGGTCTGGTACGCGTCCGGCAGTCCCGGATCTCGCCCCCGGACCATATGGATCCACGCCGATCATCCGGTGCTGGTGTATGATGAAACGGTTGCCGGACCCCCAGGCCATTGGACCCGGGGCACCGCGAGCCGGAGGAGGGGTCGTGCGAATTCTCGCCAACGATCTGCACGTCAACTGTCAGTTTTCTGGGCCTGAGCAGGCGTCCCTGGTGGTGCTCAGCCACTCCCTCGCATCCAGCGGAATCATGTGGGAGCAGCAGGTGCCAGCGCTGGTGGCCGGCCACCGGGTACTGCGCTACGACACCCGTGGTCACGGAGGCAGCGATGCGCCAGCCGGTCCCTATACCCTGGACATGCTGGGCGACGACGTCATTGCCATGCTGGATACCCTGGACATCGAGCGCGTGCACTGGGTGGGGATCTCCATGGGCGGCATGGTCGGGCAGAATCTGGCGATACGTTACCCGCAGCGCCTGGCTTCCCTCGTCCTTTGTGACACCACCAGCAGAATTCCGGAGAAAGCTCAGCCCACATGGGACGACCGGATCGCCGTGGCCGAGAAAAGCGGCATGCAACCGCTGTGTGGCGAAACCATGGAGCGTTGGTTTACCCCGCCCTTCCTGGAGGCAGATGGTCCGGAACTGCAGGCTATTCGCGAACAATTTCTGACTACCCCGACCTCGGGATATGTAGGCTGTTGTCAGGCGATACGCGCGTTGGACTACACCGAGCGACTGTCGGAGATTGCGCTTCCAGTACAGCTGATCGTAGGTGCCGAGGATCCGTCGACGCCGCCCGAGGAGTCGCGAGTCATCGAGCAAAAGATCGCCGGCGCCTCCCTGACCGTCATCGACAACGGCTCTCACCTCTGCAATGTCGAGCAGCCGGCTGCATTCAACCACGCGCTGCTGGAATTTCTGGAAAGCGTCCGAGACGATTAGTTAGTGGCGAGTCGCTTGCAGATCGTGCTGGTCGTCCACGAAAAGCTGGGCAACGTCTACCGCGTCAAAACTGAACTCGGCATTGCAGAACTCGCAATTGACACTCACTTGCCGGCGTTCCTCGATCAGCGAATCGAGATCGTCGCGGCCAAGCGCGCGTAGAACTTCTGACACCTTGTCCCGGGAGCAGCTGCACAGGAAGCGCCAGTCTTCTCCACGATACAGCCTCACGGCGCGGTCACCATTGATACGTGCGAGCAGATTCGGAACACCGAGCTCCAGGAGCTCGGTGGGATTCAGGGCGTCGGCGAGCTCCACCGTCTGTCGCCAGGCGTCTGCGGAGGTATCGCCAATGTCGAGCCAGGATTTTTCGTGCTCCGGTTCCGGGACTCTCTGCAGCAACAGCCCCGCCACACGTTCTTCTTCTACCGCCAACCACAGGCGCGTAGGGAGCTGTTCGGAATGGCTGAAATAGCCACGCAGGGACTGAGATAGGCCGTCGCTTTGCAACTCGACGATGCCCTGGTAGCGTTCGCGATTGCCGCCGGGATCGATAGTGATGGCCAGGCGTCCGTTGCCGAGGAGATCGGTAAGCAGTGCGTCGTGCAATTCCCCCTTCCATCTGGCCAATCCACGCAGCGTCCCGTTGGCGGTGGCTTCTGCGACCAGAAGACGCAAACCTCCGTCGCCGCTCGCCTGAATGCTGAGGGCGCCGTCGAACTTTATCGTCGCGGACAGGAGCGCAGCGGCGGATACGGCCTCGCCCAGAATTCGGCGCACCACCGGGGGATAGTCGTGGCGGCTGGCGAGCTCCCGCCACGACTGGTCCAGATAGACCAGCTGACCGCGCACGTTGCAGCCCTCGACAACGAAACGGTAAAGACTGTCGCTATCGGGCTTCATGTGCGCGACTCGTAGCGCGGCGAAAACCGCGCATCGATACTACACCTCAGGTGTAGCTGAAGAGAAACTCCTGTATCTCGTCCCCCAGCAGGAAAGAATGCAGAAGGCGAAATCCCGGCATCATGCTTTCCATAGCGGTAGGCGACAAGCGCGGATTCGGAATGTTCTGGCTGTCGATGGCGCGGCAGTACCGTAACCGCCCGCGGCGGGTCATGCTGATCCGTGCCGGCATACTCGAGATCATCGTTCCGGTGGGGGCAGTCAAGAACAACAGAGTACCGGCGCGGCAAGAGCGCGCGACGCGCGCCATCAGCGACTCGATGGCGCCGCGTTCCATGTAGCTGAAGAGATCCCAGCCGAGCACCAGATCGAATCGCGCTCTATCCTTGTAGCTCAGAGCATCGTAGCTCAGAGCATCGGCGATGGCGGAGGCGAGGTCGCCATCTTCATCACCGTCGCAATTTCCGTCCTTCCGTGGCGCGATGAAGAAGCGATACAGATCCTCGAGATAGAATTTGCATGCGCTGTCCGAGAAAAACGCCAGAGTGGAACTTGCGGGCGTGCCCAGATCCAGGACCTGGCATTTGCCGGGGCCCGGAAAGCGCTGGGAGAGAATACCGACGCTGGGCGAATTGAACTCCAGAGCCTTCGGGTGCTCTTCCTCGAGCACCTCGTTGCCAGTGGCAAGAGCCATGTGTGATGCGACTGTTACTGGCCGGGGACTTTGCCGAGCCCACCGCCGGCGGACGCGTCGCCGCTGCCTGTTGCTGCGGACTTGATGTCGGCAACCTTCTCGCTCCTGCCCGAGTGACCGGACGCGCGAGCCGCGCTCGACTCTACATCCATGTTGATGGAGCCCTTGAACTTGCAGCCGTCTTCGAGCGTCACACGGGGCGCCACGATATTGCCGCACACATTCCCGGAACTTCGAACGACAACCTGTTCGTCGCCCTTCAGGTCGCCTTCTACTTTACCTTCCACGAAAATGGCGCGCGCAGTGACGGTCGCATTGATCTGACCTTCCTTACCCACTGTCAATGCATTGTCGCTCAGGCTTACGGTGCCTTCCACGCGCCCCTCGATGCGCACGTCCTCGTTGCCGGTGACGTCACCGTTGATCTGTATGGATGGTCCGATAGTGGCCGCCGTGCGGCTTCGGGTCGTGGGTAGCATGCTCTGCTCGCCGCTGTGAATCATCGGCTCGGTTCGGCCGTCTTCGGCCTCGTGTTTCTTAAACATCGTGATTCCTCCAGGTGGGCAGAAAATGGCCGTGATCCGCCCCCCGACATTTTTTCAATCAGCCGCCCGTCGTCTTCCAGTTCCCGCTCCATGCAGAGAATGGTGGACTGACCTCCATGGCCTTGTGAGCACGGCCAGGTGGACGGCAATGAGATTCCGCCAAGCAATTATAGGCGCTTCGCGCGCCTGTGACTGAAAATGGCTGGCCGCAACCACCCGGGTCGACCGGGCCGCACCCGGGCCAGCACCCGGACAATACCACGGAGCGCACCGGCTGGTGGATAATGGCCCCTGGTCCGGGAGGGGCGCCCGGGAGGCGACTATGCCACTCATTCTCTACGTTCGGCGGGATTGTCACCTGTGCGCGGAAATGCACAGGGAGCTGATGGATCTGGGGGCGCGGCTTTCGCTCACCGTGGAGCTGGTGGACATCGATTCCGACCCGGTGCTGGCGGCCCGCTACGGGCACAAGGTGCCGGTGCTGGTGGGCGGCGACGAGGAGATCTGTCACTATTTTCTCGATGAGCCCCAGCTGGCCGAGTACTTGAGCCGACCACGATGAGCGAGCCGGACGATCCGACCCTTCGCGACGCATCCGTCTACGAGCGGATTTACGCCATTGCCAGCCAGATCCCCCCCGGCCGTCTGGCTAGCTACGGGCAGATTGCCGCTATCGAGGGTCATTGCACGCCGCGTATGGTTGGCTATGCCATGGCCGCGGTGGGCAAGCGCCAGGTTCCCTGGCAGCGCGTCATCAACAGCCGCGGCACCGTCAGCGAGCGTCGTCACGGCGGTGGCACCGGCCGCCAGCGCCGGCTGCTGGAGGGCGAGGGCGTGATATTCGACCGTGGCCACCGGGCAGATTTTCGCATCTTCGGGTGGCACGGGCCGGATTGGGAGTGGCTGGACCTGAACGGCTTCTATCCCGCTCCGCCCCCCGGCAACAACCGCCGCGCACGCCCGTGAGCACCGACAGGCCGGCGCTTCACATCCGCGACGCGCAGGACGCGGATCTCGCCGCGGTACACGCCATCAACGAGGCCGCCGTGCCCCACGTGAACAGCATCACTCTGGATTGCTTTCAGGATTTCACCCGTAGCGCCGCTTACTTCCGGGTCGCATCGCTGGCCAACCATGTGGCGGGTTATCTGGTGGCTTTCGCCCCGGGGGCGCATTATGACAGTGTCAATTTTCTCTGGTTTCAGGGGCGCTACAGGAATTTCATCTACATCGACCGAATCGCGGTGGCCGCCAATGCCCGCCGCCACGGGGTTGCCAGCGATCTGTACCGGGATATTTTCGACTTTGCGCGACCGCGGACGGGGCTTCTTACCTGTGAGGTCAACACCTGCCCGCCGAACGCCGAGTCAAAAGCCTTTCACGAACGCTTCGGGTTCCGGGAGGTGGGTACCCAGGAGACCGAGGGTGGCACCAAAGCCGTGTCTCTGATGGCCGTCGAACTGAACGCAACCGGTTGACAGCGCATGCCGCTACGCTGCGTCACATTCGATCTCGACGACACCCTGTGGGAGTGCGGGTCGCTTCTGAACGCCGCGGAGGAAGCGTTCTACGAATGGATCACATGCCACTATCCGCGCATCTCGGAGCGTTACGACAGGCAAGAGCTGGTCGCCCATCGGCGTGGGTACTTCCAGCGTCATCCGGAGATGGAGCATGACTTCACCTATTTGCGGCGCCGCTGGCTGCGCCATCTGGCGGAAAGCTTCGGCTACGGCACGCAGCTCGAGGAGCACGGCTTTCGCGTGTTCTGGGAGCATCGTAATGCCGTGACGCTGTTCGAGGAGGTCCACGCGGCGCTCGATGGAATGCGCGAACGCTACGCCGTGGGCGCCATCACCAACGGCAACGCCGATGTCCACCATATCGGTATCGGGCACTACTTCGACTTCGTCATCACCGCGGCCGACGCAGGAGCCGCAAAGCCGAAAGCGGAGATCTTTCATGCAGCCCTGGCCGCCGCCGGCGTCGAGGCGTGCCACGCGGTACATGTGGGCGACGATCCCAAGCGCGACATTCACGGCGCCAACGCCGTCGGAATGCGTACCGTGTGGGTCAACGTCAACGCCACGCCGTGGCCCGGCGGCCCGCCCCCGAGCGCCGAAATTCGAACCCTCGACGAGCTGGAACCAGTTCTCGAGCGGTGGCGCGACCAGTAGCCGTCGGACTACGCGCTGTACGAGTCCTGCCACAGGGTGACACGCTTTTTCCGGCGTGCATCCGCGTCCGCCGCTTACCTGGCGCTCTGGCGGTCGTGCGCCCGAGATCTCTATGCTGTTCCTGCGCAATCGCGCAATGGAAGTCATACAACGCAAGCACAGCATTACCAATAAGGAGACTCTCATGGTCAATGCCCGTCACCTCTTAGCATGTGCCATCCTGCTGATCGCCGGCGTCGTCTACGCTGGTGAGCCCATCAACATCAATACCGCGGATGCCGAAGCTCTGGCCTCGGCCATCAGCGGTGTCGGGATCAAGAAGGCTCGCGATATCGTCAGCTACCGGCAGAAGAATGGACCGTTCGAAACCCTGGACGAGCTCACTCAAGTAAGCGGAATCGGTATGCAGACCGTGGACAGGAGCCGCGCGAATCTAACCGTGAAGAACAGCGGCGACTAGCCTCACTTCCCCCCCTCTCTCCCTGAAGGGGGAGAGGGGAGGGGCTGTCTCCAACCTACGGACTCAGCTACTTCCGACTTTCCCGCAAGCGCCGATCCAGCAGCTCTAGACGTTCCGGCGTTCCCACGTCCCACCATTCGCCGGTGTAGTGCACGCCGGACAAGCGGCCCTCGTCGCAGGCGTCGAACAGTATCGGTGCCAGGGGAAAGCACCCATCGGACAACTCCGCGAAGAGCTCCGGGCGGTACACACCGATACCGCTGAAGGTGAGTCGGCGGCCCTCGCCATTGCGCACGCGCGTACCGGCGAGGACGAAATCGCCGTCTGGATGATGGGCGGGATTGTCCACCAGAATCACATGGGCGAGAGAATCCAGTACATCCGGAAGGCTGCCGAACGGGAAGTCGGTCCAGATGTCGGCATTCACGGCCACGAAGGGATCGCTTCCAAGCAAAGGCAGGGCACGGCGGATTCCGCCCCCGGTTTCAAGCGCTTGTGCGCCCTCCGCCGAGTATTCGATGTTGGCGCCGAACTCCCGTCCGTCGCCCAGCCTTTGCGCGATCATGGCGCCGTGCCAGGCATGGTTGATTACCAGCTCGCGAAAACCTTCCGCGACCAACGCCTCGACCAAGTGCACGACGAGCGGCTTACCGCCGATTGTGAGCAGCGGCTTCGGTATCTCGTCGGTCAACGGCCGCATGCGTTCGCCGCGTCCGGCCGCCAGCAGCATGACCCTCACGTCCCTGGTGCTCCGACGTCACCGAGACTGCGCATATTCTTCTCTTGCAATTTTGTCATCACGTCCAACTCTTCCAGAAGATTGCCCAGTGCCGCCAACTCCGGTTGACGCTCGCATTCACCTATCAGATAGCGAAGCGTCAACGGAATGTCCCGCAGATAGTCGGATTTGCCGTCGCGATAGTAGAGACGACAGAAAATGCCGGCGATCTTGAGATGGCGCTGGGCACCGATGAGATCGGCATCGCGAAGAAATCCGGCGGCGTCTCTGGCGACCGGAAGCCCCTCGCGAAGCGCGCGCCCGTGGTACTCAAGCAACCACGCCTCGACGCGCTCCCGTGGCCACTCGATGTAAACATCGCGCAACAGGCTGATCGCGTCATAAGCCGCCGGCCCTGCCACGGCGTCCTGGAAGTCCAAGACACCGGGATTGTGCTCGAGGGTGCGCATGAGATTGCGCGAGTGATAGTCGCGGTGAACGAACACCCTGGTTTGCTCGGCGAATCGATCTGTCAGGTGTTGATAGCTTTTCGACAGGACCTCGCCCGTGGTGCCGGTGGTGTCGACGCGCAGGTGCCTGCCCAGAAACCAATCATCGAACAACGAGAGCTCCTGAAAGACGCGCGCGGTATCGTATTCGGGTACTGCATCGGCGGGTACCCGTGACTGCATCGCGAGCAGCGTCCCAAGGGCGTCGCCATAGAGTGCCGGGGCGCTGTCCGTGTCGAGTTCATCCAGATAACAACGATGGCCGAGGTCTTCCAGCAGCAGGAATCCCGAGTCCAGATCCCGTGCATGAATGGTGGGAACGTGGATGCCGGCATTTTCGAGAAGATCGCTCACGGCGATGTAGGGCCGGCAGTCTTCTCTGTCCGTGGGTGCGTCCATGAGTATCAGCGACGTACCTTGCGCGCTGAAACGAAAGTAGCGACGAAAGCTGGCATCGGTGGAAGCCGGTTGCAGATCCACGCTCTGCACCCCGAGTATGTTCTGAACCCACTGGCGGGCCCGGTCGAGGCGTTCGCTCATCGTGTCATCGGTCGTGGAGAAGCTTTCGCTCCAGCTTAGCACGCACTTCGGAACAATTTTCGCAGGCACCGGTTTTTCGCTACCATGCGACGCGCGGGCGATGGGTTGGCGATTGGCTGGCGATAGGCTCGAGACAGGCTGGGAATCGCCCGCCGCGGTCTGGTAGCACACAAATTCGGGCATGGAGCACACAAACCGGTGTCTTTTTTCGCCATCCTCGTTGGACTCGCGCTGCTGGTATGGGGCTCCGATCGTTTCGTATTCGGCGCCTCCGCCACCGCCCGCAACCTCGGCGTTTCGCCCCTGGTCATCGGACTGACCATCGTCGGCGTGGGAACGTCGGCGCCGGAGATGCTGGTCTCTGCTACCGCGGCCCTGCAAGGCAATCCGGGCGTCTCTATCGGCAACGCTCTGGGCTCCAATATCGCCAATATCGGTCTGGTGCTGGGCGTGACGGCGCTGGTTCGTAGCGTGCTGGTGCGGAGCAGGATATTTCGACTCGAGTTTCCCGTCATGTTCGGCGTCATGGCGTTTGCCTGGGTTCTGCTTGGCGATGGTACATTGGACGGAAGCGACGGCCTCGTTCTGAGCCTGGCATTCATCATTCTCCTGCTGTTCATGCTGGCTATCGCCGTGCGTGCGCGGCGCTCGGATCCATTGCGGCGGGAGTTTGCCAAGGAAATACCAGCCGATGTCGGCACCGGTAAGGCGCTGCTGTGGTTCGTGGTCGGGCTGGCAACACTGCTGCTGGGATCCCGGGCCATGGTCTGGGGGGCGGTCAGCATCGCCCGCAGCTTCGATGTCAGCGATCTGTTGATTGGCCTCACGGTGGTCGCCGTCGGCACCAGCCTTCCGGAGCTCGCCGCCTCCATCACGAGCGTTCTCAAGAACGAACCCGACATTGCGGTGGGCAATGTGATCGGGTCAAATATGTTCAACCTGCTGCCGGTGCTGGCTATACCTGGCCTGATCGCGCCCACGGCAGTGCCGCCGGAGGCGCTGCAGCGTGATTTTCCGGTCATGTTGACTCTCAGTGTGGCGCTGGTCGTCATGTCCTGGGGCTTTCGCGGGTCCGGCCGCATTGCCCGCTGGGAAGGTGGCCTGCTGTTGCTCGCCTTCATCGGCTATCAGGGCCTGCTCTACGTATCCGCGACCTGAGGTTAGGAGCGTGTACGGCATTGGCGGCCGTAGCGAGGGAGTGGCAGAGTGTCCCAGATTTTCGGGGATGGAGGGAGCATAGCCGTCGCTATGTGACCGGAAATCCCCGGAAATCTGGGACGCTCTGACACTTCCGCAGTAGGCTGTCCAATGCCGCACACGCTCCTATGATCACCGGCGAGGAACCGGATGCGCCTGCGACAAAGGGCTAAGCTATTGAAAAGCCGCTATTTGGACCAACATACCGACAAGCAGCGGAGCGATTGATGGCACTCAAGCAGGTGAGCAACACGAATCCGCGCAGCCGCCGGACTGCGAGTGGCCTGGCGGCGGACCGCGATCTGGGCTCGGACTCCAGCCTCCGCGCCTCCGGTGTCGCCGTCATCGAGACCGAGGCCCGGGCCCTCACCTCTCTTGCGGCGCGGGTCGACCAGAGCTTCGTCGATGCCTGCCGCCTCATGCTCCAGTGTGAGGGCCGCGTGGTCGTCACCGGCATGGGCAAGTCCGGCCATGTGGGGCGCAAGATTGCCGCGACGCTTGCGAGCGCCGGCACGCCGTCCTTTTTCATGCACCCCGGAGAGGCCAGCCACGGTGATCTCGGGATGATAACGGCCCACGATGTCGTGCTGGCTATTTCGAATTCCGGGGGCACCAGGGAGATCGTCACTATTCTGCCGCTCATCAAGCGGCTCGGGGTTCCGCTCGTTACTCTGACGGGCGACGAGCAGTCACGCATGGCCGAGGTGGCCGATATCAATATCGATGTGGGCGTAGAGAACGAAGCCTGTCCATTGGGTCTTGCGCCCACTGCCAGCACCACTGCAACCCTCGCAATGGGTGACGCGCTTGCCATCGCGCTGTTAGAGGCACGCGGCTTCAGTGCCGAAGACTTCGCTCGCTCCCACCCGGGCGGCCGCCTGGGGCGGCGCCTGCTTCTGCACGTCAGCGACATCATGCACACCGGCGACGATATGCCCACGGTTGCTCTGGACGTGCCCGTGTCGCAGGCTCTGATGGAGATGACGCGAACGGGCCTTGGCACCGCCGCCATCGTCGATGGTGATTTGAAAGTACTCGGAATCTATACCGATGGTGATCTTCGCCGCACACTCGATCACGAGTTGGACGTGCACAGAGCGAAAATTTCCGAAGTGATGACGGCCCAGTGCGTTACCGTTTTGCCGAATGTGCTGGCGGCCGAATGCCTCAAGATCATGGAGGACCGGGAGATCAACGCATTGCTGGTGGTCGACGAAGAGCACCGGCTCGTCGGTGTATTGAGCATGCACGATCTTCTGCGTGCCGGGGTGATCTGATTGGTGGAGGCATCATCGGAAGTTCTTGCGCGGGCAGCTGAGGTGAAGCTCGTAGTATTCGATGTAGACGGCGTGCTCACCGACGGCCGGTTGCTGTTGGGCGATAACGGTGTCGAGTACAAGGCGTTTCACTCCCGCGATGGGCACGGAATGAAGATGTTGGGCCGAACCGGCATCGAGCTTGCCATCATTACGGGCCGGCATTCGCAGCTCGTGGCCGAACGCATGGCGTCATTGGGTATTGCCCACGTGCACCAGGGTCACGCGTCGAAGCTGCCCGTATTCGAGAAGCTCATCGCCGACCTGGATCTGAGCGAAAATCAGGCCGCCTACGTGGGGGATGACGTGGTGGATCTGGGCATCATGGCCAGGGTCGGGCTGGCGATTGCCGTGGCGAACGCGCATCCGTTGGTTCTGGAGCAGGCGCACTGGCACACCAGGAGTGACGGCGGGCGCGGCGCCGCACGGGAGGTCTGCGATTTGTTGATGCACGCCCATGGCACCCTGGAGGGTGTGCACCGCGACTATCTGACCGGGAAGGCGTGAGCGTTCCATGGAGGCGCAATCCGACGCCCGTGCTCGTACCGGGTCCATCAACGTGGCCAGGCTCGGCTTGAGTTCTGCCTTCGGTACCTGGGTGCCGATGGCGGTGCTGGTGGTTTTGGCCGCGGCCAGTACGCTGTGGTTGGCAGGGCTCGGCGATGAGAATGAGAAAAGCAAGCGTTTTGTGGGCCACGCCCCGGATGTGACCATGGAGGAGTTCGAGGTGACGACCATGGGAGAGGATGGGAGCCCGCTGCGGCGACTGTCGGCGGCGTATATGGCGCACTTCACCGACACCGGGACGAAGGAACTCAAGAACCCGCATCTGGTCGTTTATCAAGAACAAGCAGAGCCGTGGCATGTCGCCTCGGAGCGCGGTTGGGTATCCGCCGACAACGATGTCCTCATGTTGCTCGGTAAAGTCGACATCTGGCGTGATGGGCCGGACGGGAAGCGGGAGATTCACATTGAAACCCACGATCTGCGGGTATTGCCCCGTGAGGAGTACGCGGAGACCGACTTGCCCGTCAGTATCAGTACACCGGAATCGCTTACCCACGGAACGGGTATGCGCGCCTATCTCGCCGAGAGCCGGGTGCAGCTGTTATCCAAGGTCAAGACGACTTTCGAGCCGGCGGTGCACTGATGGGCAGGTGTCTATGACAATTCAGTACAGGAACACAGTGGTCGCGCTTGCCGCGATCCTCGCCATCGCCTCAACCAGCGTGCTGGCGCTATCCACCGATCGCGAGCAGCCCATCGTCATCAATGCGAAGGCCGCGGAAGCAGACGATCGTAAGAAGGTTACCGTCTATCGCGGCGATGTAGTCATTACCCAGGGCACGCTGCGAATTACCGGTGAGACGGTATGGGTTCATTTCGACGACTCCAACACAATCACCAAAGCGATTTCCGTGGGCACGCCGGCGAATTTCCGCCAACTTCCCGATGGCAAGGAAGACTACATGACGGCGGATGCTGATCGTATGGAGTATCATGCCGATAAGGATGTGATCCTGCTGCTCGGTAATGCCCATTACGGCGAGGGAAAGGACGAGATTAGCGCACCGCGAATCGTTTACGACTCGCGCCAGGGCCGTGTAAATGCCGGCCCGATTGCCGATGGCGGACAGACGAGTGGGACGGCGACGGGTGACTCGGATAAGTCTGGTCGGGTAAGGATCACGATCACACCGAAGAAAAAATGATCGCGCCGGGGATCTCCAACGACCGGCGCGTTGCTCCATGAGCGTTCTCACTGCCCGCAGTCTCGCCAAAAGCTACAATGCCCGCGCCGTGGTGAGCGACGTGAGCTTGAGCGTTCGCAGCGGCGAAGTCGTGGGGTTGCTCGGGCCGAACGGGGCCGGAAAGACCACGAGTTTCTATATGATCATCGGTCTCGTGATCAGCGATGGCGGCACCATCCACCTGGACGACCGGGACCTGACCCGCTACCCCATGCACGCGAGAGCCCGCTTAGGCCTCGGATATCTGCCCCAGGAACCATCCATTTTCCGTCGCCTGACGGTGGAAGAGAATATCCTCGGCATACTCGAGGTCCAGCCCGACGTCGAGCCCGTCGAGCAGAAGAAGCGCCTGGAAGAGCTTCTCGAGGAGCTGCATGTGGGGAGCCTTCGGCACAATCGCGGTGACAGCCTGTCGGGGGGCGAGCGGCGCCGGGTGGAAATCGCCAGGGCGCTTGCTTCGGATCCCAGATTCATGCTTCTGGACGAGCCCTTCGCCGGTGTCGACCCCATTTCCATCATCGATATCAAGAGGATTATCAGTTACTTGCGCCAGCGCAATATTGGCGTTCTGATAACTGACCACAATGTGCGCGAGACCCTGGACATATGCGACAGAGCGTATATCGTGAGTGAAGGGCGCATCATTGCCGAGGGCAGGCCCGAGGCTATTCTGGTCGATGAAAGAGTACGAGAAGTATATCTGGGGCATGATTTCAAGCTGTGACGGCCGCGGTTCGCCGCCGTTGCGGGCCTGCTAAAATTTGACGGAAAAGCCCGTTAGTTCGCGTGATGAAGCAATCCCTCCAGCTCCGACTTGGTCAACATCTGACCATGACCCCGCAGCTGCAGCAGGCCATCCGGCTGTTGCAACTTTCCACCATGGAGTTGCAGACCGAATTACAGGAGGCGTTGGAGTCGAACCTCATGCTGGAGGTGGACGAGGACGGCAACGCGCCGACCAGCAGCGACTCCGCAGACGAAGGTGGCAGGCTTGAGCAGGACATAGCACCCGGGGACATTCCGTCGGAGCTGCCCGTAGACACGGCCTGGGAGGACATCTACGACGCGGTTCCGGTTCAGTACGGCGCACCGGGGATCAACGGCGCTGAATTCGAGAGCCCTCGAGCACAGTCCGAGACGCTCAACGATCATCTTCTCTGGCAGCTTGGCCTCACCCGGATGAGCGAGCTCGACAAGGCTATCGCCACCGCGGTTATCGACAGTATCGGCGAAGACGGGTATTTGAGCGTTTCCCTGGAAGACATCCTCAAGAGCCTTTCGAGTCCGGACCTGGAAATCGATCAACCCGAGATCGAGGCCGTTCTGCACCAGGTGCAGAACTTCGATCCCATCGGCGTCGGGGCGCGGGATCTCTGCGAATGCCTGTCGATTCAGCTCCGCCACTGTCCCGACGACACACCCTGGCGGCAGGCGGCCGCGATGCTCGTCAGGGACCATCTGGACCTGCTCGGCCAGCGCGACTATGCGCAACTGATGCGACTTATGAAGCTACAGAAGGAAGAGCTTCAGGCGGTCATCACGCTGATCAAGACGCTGACGCCGAGACCCGGAGACGCCATCCAGTCCAGTCAACCCGAGTACGTGATCCCGGACGTCTTCGTACGAAACGTGAAGGGCACATGGCGGGTCGAGCTCAATCCGGATGCATTCCCGAGGGTTCGGGTCAACTCCCAGTACGCCAGTCTCATACGGCGAGCAGACAACAGCGCCGATAACAACTGCTTGAAAACGCACCTGCAGGAAGCGCGTTGGCTGATAAAAAGCTTGCGCAGCCGTAGCGAGACACTGTTAAAGGTGGCAACGTGCATCGTCGAGCGTCAGCAGGCGTTTCTCGAGTTCGGAGAAGAGGCAATGAAGCCCATGGTACTGCACGACGTAGCAGAAGAAGTGAGTATGCACGAATCGACGATTTCTCGTGTCACGACGCAGAAATATATGCACACGCCGCGCGGGCTCTTCGAGCTCAAGTACTTTTTCTCCAGCCATGTCTTCACCGAAAGTGGCGCTGAGTGTTCATCTACCGCGATTCGCGCTCTATTGAAGAAGCTCATTGCAGCAGAGAACGGACAGAAACCGTTGAGTGACAGCAAGCTCGCTGCCATTCTATCCGAGCAGGGAATCAAGGTTGCGCGACGCACGGTCGCCAAGTATCGGGAATCCATGGCAATTCCGTCATCGAGTGAACGCAAGTTATTGATGTAGACGCCTACTGGCGCCGTCTGGACAGGCGCTAAGCCCGGTTAACGCGAAGGAGTAATGCGATGCAATTGGACGTGAGTGGGCATCATGTAGATGTCAGTCAGGCCCTTAAAAGCTACGTTAAAACGAAATTCATGAGACTCAAGCGGCACTTCGACATTGCCACTCATGCACACGTTATTCTCAGCGTGGAAAAACTCGACCAGAAGGCCGAGGCCACCGTTCATGTATCCGGCGGCAATCTGTTCGCCGATGCGATCGACACAGACATGTACGCGGCTATCGATGCGCTTGCGGACAAGCTCGATCGCCAGCTCAAGCGACACAAGGAGAAGCTTACGGATCATCATCGCAGCGGAAGGGGAAGCAAGCCTGTAAACGAAGGTGCGTAACCCTGAGCGGCGACGCTGAGCTATGAAACTATCCGAGATACTTTCTCTGGACTGCATTCGGCTGGACGAGGATGCTACAAGCAAGAAGCGCGTGCTGGAGTCCGCCAGTCAACTACTTGCCGGGGCCGATGAGTCGCTGTCCCCGAGGGGAGTTTTCGATTGCCTCATCGCCCGTGAAAAGCTGGGCAGTACCGGGCTCGGTGACGGTGTCGCGATTCCTCATGGGCGGTTGGCCGGCCTCGATAAGACGATTGGAGTTTTTCTCAGGACGCAGAAGGGCGTGGACTTCGATGCGCCCGACAAGGAGCCTGTGGATCTCGTCTTCGCTCTGCTGGTACCGGAGGAATCGACCGAAGAGCACCTGCAGGTGCTTGCGAGTATCGCGCGCTACTTCAGTTCCGGTAGATCGCGGGACGCGCTGCGTGTCGATATTTCTCCGGAAGAAGCGCGCGAATTATTGTGCCGGGCCGACAGCCAGGAATCTGAGGCGTCCTGAGCTGGACCGAATAGCAGGACCGTGAAGCTCATTGTCATCAGCGGGCTTTCGGGAGCGGGAAAGAGTATCGCCCTCAACGTTCTCGAGGATCTCGGATACTATTGTGTCGATAATCTTCCGCTTGGCCTGTTGGAAGCGTTCGCGGTCGAGCTGGCCGCCGCCCAGCCGACACCTGAGCGGGTCGCGGCCGTCATCGATGCGCGCAATCTGAGCACTGCATTCGATCGCTTTCCCGCTATCAAGACCTCCATTGGCAATCAGGGCGTCGATTGCGAGGTGGTTTTTCTGGAGGCGGACGACAACGCGATCACGAAGCGATTCAGCGAAACTCGGCGAAAGCACCCCCTGACCGCGGCCAACGTCGCATTGCTCGAGGCACTCCAGCGCGAGCGCACTCTTCTCGAGCCGGTTCGCGATCTGGCGGACATCTGCATCGACACCTCGCGCACACAATACCACGAGCTCCGCGAGCTCATTCGCCAGCGGGTGGATCGACGGCCGCTGCAAACCATGTCGCTGCAATTTCTTTCCTTTGGCTACAAGCACGGCATTCCACTCGATGCCGACTATGTGTTCGATGTCCGATCCTTGCCGAACCCGTACTGGGAAGTCGGGCTGCGTCAGCTCAACGGTCGTGATGAGAAAGTGGTTGCCTTCCTGGATTCACAGCCCACCGTACGTGCGATGCTGACTAGCCTGAGGGAGTTTCTCGACCAGTGGATTCCAACATTTGAGGATGACAACCGTGCGTACTTGACGGTGGCCGTCGGCTGCACGGGGGGTAATCATCGATCGGTGTACGTCGTCGAGCGCCTCGCGGCGCAGTTTCGTGAGGGGAGAAACGGCGTGCTGGTACGGCATAGGGATGTCTCGTAAGAAAGGCGTCGGCGAGGATTTTCTATTCTGGCTGCTTGGCGACGTTTTCCTGCACGAACGTTGGCCAGGCTTTGAGCACCGCCTGCACCAGTGTCGCCAGAGGGATCGCGAAAAACACGCCCCAGAATCCCCACAAGCCCCCGAATACCAGCACCGCAACGATTATTGCCACCGGGTGCAGATTCACGACCTCGGAGAACAACAGGGGCACGAGGACGTTTCCGTCGAGCGCCTGGATGATGCCGTAGGCGACCAGTAGCCACCAGAACTCCGGGCTGACACCCCACTGAAAGTACGCGAGTACGGCCACAGGTATCGTGACAGTTGCCGCCCCGATGTACGGTATCAGTACCGAAAGCCCGACCAACACTCCCAGCAACATGGCGAAGTCCATGCCCATAATGGCGAGCGTCAAGTAGGTGGCTACCCAAACGATCAGGATTTCGATGAACTTTCCGCGAACGTAGTTTCCGATCTGTCCATCGACCTCCGCCCACACTTGAGAGAGCAATCCGCGGTCCTTCGGTAAAAACCGTATGAACCACTCGACGATACGAATCTTGTCTTTGAGGAAAAAGAACACCAATAACGGCATGAGAATGAGATACACGGCGACCGTAATTACGCTCACGACCGAGGACACAGACATGGATACGACGTGCTGCCCGTATGACAGTGCCTCGATGCGAATGGAGTCTATGAGGTCCAGTACCTGCGCTTCGGAGAAAAGCTCGGGATAACGTTGAGGCAGCGTCATCAGTGCTTCCTGACCGCTGGTCAACATATCCGGAAGCAGTTGAAATAGCTGCGTTGCCTGGCGAGACAACAGCGGCAACAGGGCGAAGAACACGAAAGCCATGAAGGCCATGAAACCGAGGAACACGAGCAATACAGCGACCAGCCTCGGAAGACCGTTTCGCTCGAACACGCCGACCAGGCCTTCCAGCAAATAGGCGATGATGATGCTGGCAATCACCGGCGCGAGCATTTCGCCGGTGAGGAAGATGATGAAAAAGCCCGCTAGCAGAACGATGGCAAGGCCCATCACCTGCGGATCCGCCAGATGGCGTTCGAACCAGGCTCGAATTGACTCCATCGCTATAGCGTAACAGGTGCCAGCGTAACAGGTACCTACTGTCGCATGCGTTCCAGGCGTTTGGCGGCGAGTCCCGCGGCAGTGCTCTGCGGATAGTTTTTGGTCAGATCCGTCAGAAATTCGCGCGCCTTGTCCTTCTGGCCCAGCTCATCGTGGATATAACCGATTTTCAGCAGCGCGTGGGTGACCTTCTGGCTATCCGGATGATCACTGACGAGCGTGTTGAACTCGCGCAAGGCACTGTCGAAGTTGCGCGTGACATAGTAAGACTCGCCTAGCCAGTACTGTGCATTATCGGTGAACTTGCCGGTTGGGTACTCGGCAAGAAATTTCTGAAATGCCTTTGCCGCCTGATCGTAACGGCCGGCTTTGAGCAGATTGAATGCCGCCTGATAGGCCTGCTGCTCCTTCAGCGGGTCGGTACTCGTCGCAGCGGCCTGCGGCGTGCCCGCCTGTGTCGCAGCACCAGCCGCCGCAACGCCGACGACCGCCGCTCCGGATGTGGAAGCCGCGGGCGCGCCGCCGACAGTCGAGCCCGCTGACGCGCTTGCGCCCGCGGGCGGCGCAGAGCCTGGCCCACTCGATGCAGCAGCCGCGCCGACTGCCACGCCGCTCGCCTCCATGCGCTGCAAGCGGCGATCCACGTCCAGATACAGTTCCCGCTGACGATCGCTCATCTGGGACAGCGAGTACTGCTGTTGCTCGAGCTGCCCGCGTAGCTCACGCACCTCAGCCTTCAGCTCCTCGACACTTTGCAGCAACTTCAAGAGCGTGCCGGAATCGAGCATGCGCTCCATCTTCGCGACTCGCTGCTCCAGGCTTGCGGTAGTTTGAGAAAGCGCGACGGCGGGTAGCGTAAGCAACACCGCCGTCATTCCGAGCCCAAGGAAGCATCCCGGTACGATTCCGCTTTTGCGTTTGAGAGTCATGAATCAGGTAACCACACTGGCGTTATCGGCCGGTTGCGCCTCCACTATTTGTTGCGATAGATAATCTCGACGCGACGATTCTGTGCCCAGGCTTCCTCGTTGTGTCCCATCGCGGCAGGCTGCTCTTCCCCGTAGCTTACGGTGCGCAGCTGTTGACCGGAGCCGCCAAGCAGGCTCATGTACTGTCGCACGTTGACGGCACGGCGTTCGCCCAGAGCCAGATTGTACTCCCGCGTGCCGCGTTCATCGGTGTGCCCTTCCAGGGTAACGGCGGCGCCGAGATTCTGCGACAGATACTGGGCGTGCGCTTCGAGTATCGCTCGATCCTGATCGAGGATGACGCTCTCGTCGTAATCGAAGTACACGGTACGTTTCGCGAGCAAGCTGTCGGGATCATCCAACGGGTGGCCCGCCCAGGCCGAGTCCGAACCGGTGGCGCTCGTCGAGGCACTTCCGGAAGACGATGAACCGCTACCACTGCTGGTGACAGTAGAATCGTCCTTCGTCGTCCCGGTCGTACCCTCACAGGCGGCGAGAAACGCAACCGAGAAGATCAGCAGTAGAACGGAATTGAGCCCTTTTCGCATGACATGTCTCCTACTTGGTTTGTGGGCTATTTGAGTTACGTGTAGCAATATTAGTAGCCAATTCTGAAAATGGTATGGTGGTGTTATATCTGGTCAGGAATCCGGGTTTTCCTGTCAGGGCTGCCTGAACGGCGACCACGCCGGTTCCCTGACGTCCCCCTGCCGGACGGCCAGCTCCTGGCGTACCCTGCCATCGGCGGAAACGCCGGCAAGGGTTCCGCCGCGGGGGCCGCTGGTCGCGTAGAGTATCATGCTCCCGTTCGGGGCAAAGCTAGGGGATTCGTCCAGAGTCGTCTTCGTCAAAACGCGCAGCGCCTTGTTCTGCAAATCCAGCACCGCCGTGCGGTATGTGCCCTTGTTGCCATGCACGAGGGCAAGCGATTTGCCATCCGGTGCGAAGGTGGCGCGGGAATTATACTTTCCGTCGAAAGTCAGGCGTGTCGCCCGACCTCCGGTGGCGGGAATTCTGTAAACTTGCGGCGTCCCGCCGCGGTCGGATGTGAATACCAGGGATTTGCCGTCCGGAGCCCAGGCCGGCTCGGTGTCGATGGCGGCACCCACAGTCAGTCGTCTGAGTCGCCGCGTGTCGATATCCATTACGTAGATCTCCGCGTTCCCGTCCTTCGAGAGCGTCATCGCCATGCGTTTGCCGTCCGGTGACCAGGCAGGCGCTCCGTTCAAACCCGGGAATGCCGCGATTACCTGGCGCACCCCGGTGGAGAGATTCTGGGCGAAGATACGCGGTCGCTTGCCCTCGAAGGACACGTAGGCGAGCTGCCGCCCGCTGGGCGACCACGCGGGAGACACGATGGGCGCCTTCGACTCCAGCACCACCTGAGGGTTGAAGCCGTCACTGTCGGCCACGTTCAGGGCGTATCTGCTGGTTCCCCCCGCCCTCTGCTCGGTGACGTAGGCGATGCGCGTATCGAAAGCGCCTCGCTCGCCGGTCAATGCCTTGTAGATGATATCGCTCATCTGGTGGGCGATTCGTCGCAGCTCGTCGGGCCGTGCGTCGAGCTCGTAGCCCGTGATCTGGGCGTCACGAAACACGTCGAATAGCCGGAATTCCACCTTGAACCTGCCGTTGGCGAGCCGGTTGACCTTACCGATGACGAGATTGGGCGTGCCGAGTATGCGGAAATCGGAAAAATTCACCGCCGACGCCTCGCTGGGGCGGCTCGGCAGATCGCCCACCGGCAAGGGCAAGAATCGCCCGCTGCGGGTGAGATCGTTGGAAATAATCGTCGCGATGTCCTGAGGGGGCGGCTGCGAGCCCGGTTGCACGCCGAAGGGTACGATGGCGATGGGTTGAGCGCCTTCGATTCCCTGCGTTATCCTGATGGTCAATTCCGCGTGGCTGGTATGCGACCAGGAGGCGGCCAATAATGCGGCGCCCGCAACCAGGAATGGCGCCAGCCGACGGTTCAGTTGCATAAACAATAATCAGTCCTCGGGTTCGAACTCGAACTTTAACTCACGATCGAACAGACTCGGATCCTTCGGCTGTGGCAGCGGTGACGATCGTAACACCGCATTCTCCACAGATCGGTCGAAAGCAACATTACCACTGCTTCTGGTGATGACTACTTCAACAACCTGACCACCGGGGATCTGGGCCACCTTGACCGTGCACTTGAGTCCTTTGGTGGCACCGGGCGGGCGTATCCAATTGCGGTTGACCGTCGCCTGAATCTGGCCCATATACTCCGCGAGATTGCGGTCCCGCAATCGACTGCGTTGGGCATCCAGCTGCGCCTGCTCGAGGGCCAGCTGCTCGCGTAGCGCCGCTTCCTCGAGCTTGCGACGTTTTTCCGCCTCGGCCCGCTTACGTTCTTCCTCCTTGCGACGTTTTTCCGCCTCGGCGCGCTTGCGCTGCTCCTCGGCCTTGCGCTTGGCTGCTTCCTGCTTCTTGCGCTCCTCCTCTGCTTTCCCCTTCTTCTCTGCCTCCTCCCTCTGCTTTTTTTCCGTCGCCGCCTTCGCGGCCGCCGCCGCAGCGACTACCGCGACGCGCTTCTGCTCCGCCTCGCGCGCCGCCTTTGCCTTACGTGTCTGGTCCTCCACGCGCTTGCGCTCGGCTTGCGCGCGGCGCTTAGCCTCCTCTATCTTGCGCTTCTCCTCGGCAAGGGCTTTGTGCTGCGCCGCCAGCACCGCAAGGGCCGCTTCGTCCTCGAGGCGACGTTTTTCGATATCGCTCTCCTCGCGTTTGAGTTTTTCAAGCTCTTCGAGTTCTCTGGCCCGTTGCCTTTGGACCTCGGCGAGCGCCTTGGCTGCTTCTTCCTGCTGCTTGCGTGCATTGTCGTCGCGCTTGTGCTTTTCTTCGGCGAGTCGCCGCTGCAGTTCGCTGAGCCGCTTTTCCTCCTCTCTACGCTGCTCGCGCGCCTTCTGGGCGTCTCGTTCGAGAGTTCGGGTTCGCTTCTCCTCTTCCTTGCGCTTCTTCTCCTCGCGCTTCTTGATCTGCTCGATCTCTTCGGCCACCTCCGACTCGTCGACGATCACTGCTTGTACCGGCTCGACCTTGCTGCTCGGCGGTGCACCGGGATTCGACCAGTCGAAGCTCAGGACCAGAACACCGAGAAGCGCGACATGGACGATAATCGCCAGACTCGTCGCGTTGAAGTTGTCGATAAAACTTCTGAGCTTCATCAGCTCCCGTCTTCTGGCCGCTTGGTGATCAGCCCAACGCTGGGTGCACCGGCCTTCTGCAGCAGGGTCATTACATAGACCACGTCACCGTAGGGGACGCTCTCATCCCCCCTCACGAGCACCTGCACACCAGGGCGGTGGCGCATCACGGCACTCACCCGGGTAACCAGCGTCACCGCGTCCACCGGCTTGTCCTGATTCTCACCGAACTGAATGTAGAACTGGCCATCGGAGTCAACGGCAACGATCAGGGGCTCATTATCCGATCGGTCCAGAGGCTTCGACTGGGCCCTCGGTAAATCCACCTTGACACCCTCGGTGAGAAGGGGCGCCGTGATCATGAAAATCACCAGCAATACAAGCATCACGTCGATATAAGGAACGACGTTAATCTCCGACATCAATCGTTTACGCCTGGAGTGTTTCCGCATGTCTCGGTGTCCTGAGTTCTCGTCCGATTGCGCGTTTCGCCCCGCCGCGCTTCAGGTTCAAACGGTTCAGCGCCTCGGTGGGGTTAAAATGGCCCTTAGGTGTGAGCCTGTCGCCGCAGAATCGCGGTGAACTCTTCTATGAAGGTGTCGTAGCGATTGTGCAGACGTTCGACATCGTCGGCGTAGCGGTTGTAGGCAATCACCGCCGGAATGGCCGCGAACAGCCCCATGGCGGTGGCAATGAGGGCCTCGGCGATGCCGGGGGCAACCAGCGCGAGCGTCGCCTGGCTGACGTTTCCCAGCGCACGGAAGGAATTCATGATGCCCCACACGGTGCCGAACAGGCCTACGTAGGGGCTCGTGGAACCCACTGTCGCGAGAAACGACAGGTGCATTTCCAGCATATCGATCTCGCGGGAAAGCGCGATTCGCATGGCGCGCTCGGATCCGTCCAATATGGCGCCCGCATCGATGCTGGACTGAGCGCGAAGTCGCGCAAATTCCTTGAAACCCGAATGAAAAATCCGTTCCATGCCCGTGGCATCATAAGCATGGGTATTGATGCGGTTGAATATCGAGACCAGGTCCTGGCCGGACCAGAATTGATCCTCGAAATCGTCCGCCGCGGCTCGCGCGCGTTTCAACATCGTAAGCTTGCGAAAGATCATCGTCCATGACATCAGCGACGCCACCAGCAACAGCAGCATCACGAGTTGAACCAGGATGCTCGCGTTGAGTACCAGTTCGAGTAGAGACAAATCAGCAGTCACGTTTCAGCTCCGTGCAAACGGCTTGAGGGATCGGGCGAGGTCGTAGGGTCGCTGCGTCTACACACGCAATTCTGACTTCTGCCCGGCAAAGTAGTTCTCGTGGCGTGCGGGTAACGTTCTGGTCGAGCAGAAGACTCGCTCCGCCGAAGCGCGTGAGCCTCAAGCTCACGTCCAGCATATCGTTGAAATTGGCAGGCTGAAGGTAATCGATGTGCAACCGGGATACGGTAAACAGTACTTCGTGCTCGTTTCGCAACACCGGCAAATCGAACCCGAGCTTGCGCAACCACTCGGTGCGCGCCCGCTCCATGAATCGCAGGTAACTTGCATGGTAGACAATGCCGGCACTGTCCGTGTCCTCATAGTAGACACGCACAGGCCAATTGAACTCCTCACTTCCCAATGTCGCCCCTGTGCCCTGCAGTATCCGCCGGGTAATTCCATATCCGGCAAGACACGCAGGCTATGAATCCTGTCGTCCAAAAAGGTCCGGCTCTTGAGGAACGTCTGCCGATCTCGGCGGCGGTGACAGCCCGAAATGTTGCCATGCGTGGCGGGTCGCCATTCTGCCTCGTGGTGTGCGCATTAGAAACCCCTGTTGAATGAGGTAGGGTTCGAGCACGTCCTCGATGGTACCGCGCTCCTCGCCGATGGCGGCAGCGAGATTGTCGATGCCGACGGGGCCACCGTCGAAACGCTCGATGACCGCCAGAAGAAGCTTTCGGTCCATCATGTCGAATCCGGCGTCATCGACTTCGAGCATTTTCAGGGCATGCTGCGCCACATCCGCCGTGATCTCACCATCGGCCTCGACTTCCGCGAAGTCCCGCACGCGCCGCAGGAGCCGATTGGCGATGCGCGGTGTTCCCCGTGAGCGACGCGCGAGCTCCGCGGCGCCGTCCGGCGCCAGTGCCACTTTCAAGATTTGCGCCGAGCGCGCGAGAATGGTGGCAAGCTCCGTCTCATCGTAAAACTCCAGGCGTTGCACGATGCCGAAGCGATCTCGCAGCGGTGAGGTAAGCAGGCCCGCCCTGGTGGTGGCACCGATGAGAGTGAAGGGGGGTAGGTCCAATCTGATGGAACGCGCCGCCGGTCCTTCGCCGATGACGATATCGAGCTGGCAGTCCTCCATGCCCGGGTAGAGGATCTCCTCGACGACCGGATTGAGGCGGTGGATCTCGTCGATGAAAAGCACGTCCCGGGGCTCGAGATTGGTCAGCAGCGCGGCCAGATCCCCGGATCGCTCCAGCACCGGACCGGAGCTCTGGCGCAAGCCCACGCCCAGCTCGTGGGCGACGATGTGCGCCAGGGTCGTTTTGCCGAGCCCGGGAGGGCCGAAAATGAGCAGGTGATCCAGGGCTTCGTTACGAGCCGCGGCCGCTTTGATGAAAATCCCCATCTGGCGGTGCACAGCCGGCTGACCGATGTACTCGGCGAGCCGCTTCGGGCGAATGCTGTGGTCCAGGCTGTCTTCCCGGGTGCTGGAAAGCGGTGTTATCAGGCGCTCTGACTCGATCATGCTGTGGTGCAACCGGGCGACGCCGCCGGGGACGTGATGTCGGCCATCAAACTAGCCAGCGATGCTGGCGGCATCGTGTCATAGGGAGGTCCAACAAGGCGGCACTCCTGGCGACATTCTGCCACCGCGGACTGGGGCGAGATGGTATACCGCAAGCGGTGGGGGGGAAAGCGCCGCTTCGCCGGCACGAATCGCTACTTGACCATGGCCTTCAGAGCGAGGCGCACGATGTCCTCGCAGGCGCGCTCCGCGCAGTCGATAGCGGCCACGCGGCGGCTTGCCTCCGGCGCCTTGAGGCCGAGCGCGATCAGCGCGCTGACCGCCTCCGCCGCCGGGTCCGCGGCTACATCCCGGGAGTCGCCGTCCAGGGGTGCACCGGCGCGCCCCGCCGCCGACAACGGCCCCAGGCGATCGCGCAACTCTATGACCAGCCGCTCGGCGGTCTTTTTCCCGATCCCGGGCAGCCGCGCAAGACTGGTGGTATCCCCCTCGAGGACACACCGCCCGAAGGTGGTGACATCCATCCCCGAGAGAATAGCCAGCGCCACCTTGGCGCCCACCCCGTTGACCTTGAGCAGCTGCCGGAACACATCGCGCTCAGAGCGCTGCGCAAAACCGAACAGCTGATGGGCGTCGTCGCGCACCACCTGGTGTGCAAACAGAACGACTTCGGTGCCCGTTTTTGGCAACGCGGAGAAAGTGGTCATGGAGGCCTGTAGCTCGTAGCCGACGCCGCCCACGTCGACCAGCAGCCACGGCGGCTGCTTGTCACGCAATACACCCTTTACCCAGCCGATCACGGATGGGACCCGGCGCGGCTCGTCGACGCTTCTATGCGCGCCAGCGTCTGGGCGGTATGTCCATGACAAATGGCGACGGCGAGGGCGTCGGCGGCATCGCTGGCCGGTAGCTCGCGCAGGCACAGCAACATCTTGATCATATGCTGAACTTGATTCTTGGCCGCATGACCGCGGCCGGTCACAGCCTGTTTCACCTGGTTTGGTGAGTACTCGAAGAGCGGCAGTCCTTTGGTGACGCCCGCCATCAACGCCGCGCCCCGGGCCTGGCCCAGCTTGAGCGCTGAAGCAGCGTTGCGGTGAAAAAACACCTGCTCGACGGCCAGCTCCGCCGGACCCTCATCGTCGACGATGGCGGTTATACCGTCGAAGATCGCGCGCAGGCGCGCGGTCAAATCACTGCCGCGAACGTGAATGCACCCGCTGGCGATGTGGCGTGCATGGTTCTGGTGGAAGTCGATGACTCCATAGCCCGTGATGCGTGAGCCCGGATCGATGCCGAGAATTCGAACGGGTTTGAGCGTTCCCGTCATGGGCTGGATTGCGTCTCCTCAGGTGATCTGCGCGAGGATCTCATTGGAAATGTCGGCGTTGGAGTAAACCTGCTGCACGTCATCGTGATCCTCGAGCATCTCCAGCAGCTTGACCATGTTCTGCGCATCATCCAATGAGAGGCTCACACTTGTCGACGCGCGCATGGTCACCTCGGCGTGCTCCGGCTCGAGGGCGATGGCTTGCATGGCATCACGCACCTGGGCAAAGCTTTCCACCGAGGTGAGCACGTCGATGCTGCCGTCATCGTTGTCGACGATATCGTCGGCCCCCGCCTCGAGCGCCCCCTCCATGACACGATCCTCGTCGCTACCCGCCGTATAGCTTATCTGCCCGAGCTTGGTGAACAGGTAGGAAACCGAGCCGTCGGTGCCCAGGTTGCCGCCGAACTTCGCGAACGCGTGGCGCACATCGGCCACGGTGCGGTTACGGTTGTCGGTCATGCAATCGACCATGACCGCAACACCCCCCGGGCCATACCCTTCGTAGCGGACTTCCTCGATGTTGTCGGCATTTTGATCGCCGGATGCGCGCTTAATGGCCCGCTCGATGGTGTCCTTGGGGACGTTACCGGAAAGCGCCTTGTCCATCGCCAGGCGCAGACGGGAATTGGCTGCCGGGTCGCCACCTCCCATGCGGGCGGCGACGCTGACTTCCCGGATCAACTTGGTGAACAGCTTACCGCGTTTTGCATCCTGTGCACCTTTGCGGTGCTGGATATTCGCCCACTTACTGTGCCCGGCCATGTAGTCGCTCGTTCGAAGCTTGCCGTGCATTCTAGCATGGCACCGCTCTTTCAATGGGCTCAGGCCGTAGGTTGGGCCTCGCTGCGCTCCGCCCAACATGCCGACGCCTACGGGGAAACGGGAAATGTCCCCATTAATCCGTCTCCGGAAAGTGTCCCGTCTTCAAATACGCGCAAACGTAGTCCGCGACGCGACGCGATAGCAACATACTCGAATGAGTCACCGCCAGGATCATGTGGGGATAGTCCGGCCCCAGCACGGTTTCGGCCACCGCCACGGTGCCATCGTTGGGTTTCGGCAGTCCCGGCACCACGCGTCCTGCGCCCAGCGCTTTATCGCCGGCGATGGTGGCCACCTCCCGGCCGCCGGGCCATGGCGGGATGTCGCCATCGAGACCGTGGCGAAGGCTGTTGCCCAGTATCCATGCCAGGGCGGGATTGGCACCAAGGCGCCTGGCCACATAGCAGCCCAGATGGGGCGTGCCGAGGGTCAGCACACGGCCCGGCCGCTGCCACGAGGACTCGAGCAGCATGCTGCGCACCACCAGGCCGCCGAGACTGTGACAGAGGAAATGCACCACCGGCGAGTCCACGTCACGGAGACTACGCGCAAGCCGAGCCGCGTTCTCGGCGACGCTCAAACGCAGCGAGGGGTAGGAGAATTGCCGCGCGTGGAAGCCGCAGCCAGCCAGGCGCCGACGTAACGGCAACATGGCGATGCCGTGCATGTAGAGGCCGTGCACCAGGATCACCAGCTCGCCTTCCCCCCGGTTGTCGGCGGCTGTCACTCTCCGTTCCTGAGACTTACGCTTGACACCATCGGTTTGCGACGGTAATTGCTTGCCTCGAGTCAGTCAACGAGGGCAAATAGCCATGGCCGAACAACGCGTGCTGCGAATGGGCGATCCGGATTTGCAGCGAGTTTCCGAGCCGGTGTCAAAGTTCGACGATTCCCTCGCACGCTTGATTCAGGATCTCTGGGACACCATGGCCGCACGCGGCGGCGTCGGCATCGCCGCGCCGCAGATCGGTGTGCCTTTGCGGGTAGTGGTATTCGAGATGGAGAACAGCGCCCGGTACCCCGAGGCGCCACCGGTGCCGCGCACGGTCCTCATCAATCCCGAGATCGAATTCCCGGATGACGAGACCGTGGACGGTTGGGAGGGTTGCCTGAGCGTTCCCGGATTGCGCGGCGTCGTTCCCCGCCACCCGCGAATCCATTACCGCGGCCTGGACGCCGACGGCCGCCGGTTCGAACGCGAGGCGGAGGATTTTCACGCCAGGATCGTGCAGCACGAGTGCGATCATCTGGACGGGATTCTCTACCCGCAACGCATGCGCGATCTTGCAACTCTCGGCTTCGAGGAAGAGCTCAGTCTGGCCCAGCGACTCGGTGATATCCGCTGCCAGGTTTAGCTCTGATCGCGCGGCAACGCAGCCTCTAAGATACAGTCGATTTGCGCAACATGATTCCGAGCTCGCGGAGCTGGTGCTCGTCGGCCGGTGACGGTGCGTCGGTGAGTGGATCGTGCACCGTCTGTGTCTTGGGAAAGGCGATCACTTCGCGGATTGAAGTCGAGCCGGTCATCAGCATCGCCAGGCGGTCCAGCCCGAAGGCAATGCCGCCGTGGGGCGGGCATCCGTATTTCAGCGCTCGCAGCAGAAAGCCGAACTTCTGTTCCGCTTCCTGCTCCTCGATGCCGAGCACCCGGAACACAGCCGACTGCATTTCGGTACGATGGATACGGATGGAGCCGCCACCGAGCTCGGTGCCGTTGAGCACCATGTCGTATGCCCGCGAGGGAGTCAGGCCCGGAGCGTCTTCCAGCAACGCCGGGTCGTCGGTTTTCGGTGCCGTGAACGGGTGGTGCAGGGCATGCCAGCGTTGCTCGTTGTCGTCCCATTCGAACATTGGAAAGTCGGTTATCCAGAGCGGCTTCCAGCCACGCTCCACCAAACCGTGATCCTCACCCAGCTTGACGCGCAACGCGCCCAGCGCGTCGTTGACGATCTGCTCCTTACCGGCGCCGAAGAAGATGAGGTCGCCGTTTTCCGCGCCGGTGCGTTCCAGCACGCCGGTAAGCGCCTCGTCGGAAAGAAACTTAACGATGGGTGACTGCAGTCCATCTTTGCCGGCATCACGGTCGTTGACCTTGATATAGGCAAGACCCTTGGCGCCGTAGATGGCGACAAAGTTTGCATAGTCATCCACTACCGAGCGAGGCAGCGCACCGCCACCGGGTAAGCGCAGCGCCGCGACCCGGCCTCGGGCGTCGTTGGCGGGCTCCGAGAACACCTTGAAGCTCACCGACGTCATGAGGTCGCCGATTTCAGTGAGCTCCAGCGGGTTGCGCAGATCCGGACGGTCGCTGCCGAAGCGCTCCATGGCTTCGCGAAACTGCATTCTCGGGAAGGGATTGGGAAGCGCAATTTCCAACACTCGGGCGAACAATTGTCGCACCAGGTTTTCCATGAGGTCCATGACGCCGCCCTCGTCGACGAACGACATCTCCACATCCAGTTGCGTGAACTCCGGTTGCCGGTCGGCACGCAGATCCTCGTCGCGGAAGCAGCGCACGATCTGATAATAGCGATCCATGCCCGACATCATGAGCAGTTGCTTAAATATCTGCGGCGACTGCGGCAGGGCGAAGAACAATCCCTTATGCACACGGCTCGGCACCAGATAATCCCGCGCGCCTTCCGGCGTCGCTTTGGTGAGCATCGGCGTCTCGATATCGACGAACCCGTGCTCGTCGAGAAAGTCGCGAATGGTGCGTGTGATGTGACTGCGTATGATCAGACGCTGCTGCATGGACGGGCGACGCAGGTCCACGTAGCGATAACGCAGCCGGGCCTCCTCGTTGACGTCCTCCTCGTCCAGCTGGAAGGGCGGCGTCTCGGCGTGGTTGAGCACTGTCAGTGAGTGTCCCAGGACCTCGACCTTGCCGGTCTTCATGTCCAGGTTCACGGTGCCCTCGGGGCGCGGCCGAACCCGGCCTTCGACCTGGAGGACGAACTCGCTGCGCACCTGCTCCGCCGTGGCAAAGGCCTCTTCGGTGTCGGGGTCGAAGACCACCTGCACCAGGCCCTCTCGGTCGCGTAAATCGATGAAGATCACACCGCCGTGATCCCGGCGCCGATGCACCCAGCCGCACAGCACGACGTCCTGGCCGAGCAGGTCCTCGGTGATCTGACCGCAGTAATGGCTACGCATGGGGTGTGCCCGGTGGGGAAGAGCGGGGATGTTACGGTTTCGCCACGAGACTGGCAACACGACCCCGTGCCGGGTTGCGGACTAGCTGGCCGACTTACCGCCGCTGGATTTCTTACCAGTACTGGTGCTCTTGTCCGTGCCTTTGTCCGTGCTTTTTCCGGTGCTTTCCTTGGCGCTGTCCTTGGCGCTGTCCTTGGCACCATCCTTGCCAGTGCTCTTGTCGTCGTCCTTCTTCTTGCCCTTGTCGCGAAAATCCGTGACATACCAGCCGCTGCCCTTGAGGTGGAAGGCAGCGGCGGACATCAGGCGCTTCAGCTTGAGCGCGCCGCACTCGGGGCACTTGCGCTTCGGCGAGTCGCTGAATTTCTGGATGAACTCGCGCCGTTCTCCGCAGGCACCGCATTCGTACTCGTAAATAGGCATGATTCTCGCGTGTATCGTGGTGACGCAACGGCAGGATCCTGGGGCCGAGGCCGTGAAATTTCAAGTGGGCCCGACGCACCTCCAGGAGGCGCTCAATCAAACTGATGGGAATAAACGGAATCTTAAGGGGACAGTTTACGAGATCAGAGTCCGTTTAGGCACCGACCCCTTAAACTGTCCCCTTAAGATTCCTTCGCTGCGCTCAGCCCAACCTACGGCGCTAATGCCGGGTTTTCAGGCTATGCGTGTCTCCATCCACGGACAGCACCTGACCCGAAATCTGGTCGCCCATAGGACTACACAAAAACAGTACCTCCCGGGCGATGGATTTCGGCTGGATGAAATCCTTGAGGGAATTCTGATTGAGATAGCTCTGGCGCACGGTCTCCAGGGGCAGGCCTCTGGCCTCGGCGTCGGCGGCGATGACCCGCTCGATGCGTGGCCCCGCCACGGCCCCCGGGCAGATAGCGTTGACGCGGATGCCGAACTCGCCGAGCTCCATGGACAGGGATTTCGTGAGGCCCGCCACGGCCCATTTGGAGGCCGCATAGGGTGTGCGCAGCGGGAAGCCCATGATGCCGGCGGTGGAGGACAGATTGATGATGGAACCGCCGCCGGCCGCCTTCAACAACGGCACCGCGCGCCGGGTGCAGTAGAACTGGCCGTTGATATTGACGGCCAGGGTTCTGTCCCAGTCCTGGGGCGCGATGTCCTCGACTCTGCCCGTTGGTCCGGCGATACCGGCGTTGTTGATCAGCACGTCGAGGCCGCCGAGCCAGGCTTGTGCCGCGTCGAAAAATGCGTCCACCTCGGCTACCGAAGCCACGTCGGCGCGAGTCACCCGTGCTCCACCGCACTCGCCCGCGAAGGACTCCAGCGCCCCTTCGTCCACGTCGCAGACGTGTACCCGAGCGCCGTCGTCGCAGAACGCCCGGGCGATTGCCCGGCCGATGCCGGCCGCTCCCGCCGTGACCATGACCCGCAGGCCGTCCACCGATACGTGCATTTCATCTACCCCCCGCGAGACTACTCGGACGCGTTGCCTTCTCCAGCGCCCCGGGTTCCGATGGTAAGCGTGCGCCGCTACGCGTAGCCAGCATTTGAAAGATCCCGCCGGCGGTGATTTCCCGGAATGGTTCGAGATCCGCCGTCTTTGCGCTGACTCACCGGCACCGGACTTGCCAGCATTACCCGGTCGAGCGCAAAGTCCAAGCGCCAGCCAACGGGAGCCGGGCCATGAACTTCGAGGTCTTCATCAGCTGTGCCGTCACCGGTTCCGGCGACACCGTCGGAAAGCATCCGAGCATCCCGGTGACCCCGAAACAGATCGCCGACGCGGCCCTGGAGGCCGCCCGGGCGGGTGCCGCTATCGCCCACTGCCACGTGCGTGATCCCGAGACCGGGGCTGGTTCCCGGGATCCGGCTCTTTACCGCGAAGTGGTGGAGCGCATCCGCGCATCGGATACTGACGTGATCATCAATCTCACCTCCGGCATGGGCGGCGATCTCGCCATCGGGCACGGCGAGTCGCCCACCGAGTTCGGCAACGAGAGCGATCTGGTGGGCCCCATGACCCGACTCGTCCACGTGCAGGAGCTGCTGCCGGATATCTGCTCGCTGGACTGTGGCACGCTGAACTTCGGCGACGGCAACATGATCTACGTATCGACGCCCGACATGCTGCGCGCCGCTGCCGCGCACATTCAATCGCTGGGGGTAAAGCCGGAGCTCGAGTGCTTCGACACCGGCCATCTATGGTTCGCCAGGCAGATGATCAAGGAGGGTCTCGTCAACTCACCACCCATGTTCCAGCTCTGCCACGGCATTCCCTGGGGCGCGCCGGCGGACACCACCACCATGAAGGCCATGGTGGACAGCCTGCCCGACGACGCGGTGTGGGCAGGCTTCGGCATCGGGCGCATGCAGATGCCCATGGTGGCGCAGGCGGTGCTGCTGGGTGGCCACGTGCGTGTCGGCCTGGAGGACAATCTGTATCTGGAGAAAGGTGTCTATGCGAGCAATGCCGATCTCGTGGAACGCGCAGCCAATATCGTCTCCCTCATGGGCGCGAAGGTTCTGGGGCCCGACGGGGCACGTGCCAGGCTGGGCCTGAAAAGGCGTGTATCGTGATCGGCCAGATGCGCGAAAGGGGGACAAAGCGTGGGTGATGTTCGCTGTCTCGGCGTGGTCGGCACCGGCGTCATCGGCGCCGGCTGGGCGGCCCGCGCCCTCGCCCGTGGCCTGGACGTCGTCGCATCGGATCCGGCGCCGGGTGCCGAGGAACGTTTGCGCGCTAACATCGACAATGCATGGCCCGCGCTTACGAAGCTCGGCCTGCGTGGCGGTGCGGATCGCGAACGCCTCGCGTTCACCACCGATCTGGAAGCGCTTTGCGCCCGTGCCGATTTCATTCAAGAGAACGCCCCCGAGAACGAGGAACTGAAACGCGCGCTGCACGCGCGGCTGACGGCGGCCGCGCCGGCGGACGTTATCGTCGCGTCCAGCTCATCGGGACTGTTGCCGACGCGCATTCAAGGTGACAGTCAGCACCCCGAGCGTGTGCTCATCGGCCACCCCTTCAACCCGGTTTACATTCTGCCCCTGGTGGAAGTGCTGGGCGGCGAGCTCACCCGTGCCGGCTGCATCCAGGACGCCATGGATTTTTACCGCAGCCTTGGCATGCACCCGCTGCACGTGAGGACGGAGATCGAGGGGTACATTTCCGACCGCCTGCAGGAGGCCCTGTGGCGCGAAGCCCTGCACATGGTGGCCGACGGCGTTGCCAGCACCGGCGAGATCGACGACGCCATCATCTACGGGCCGGGGCTGCGCTGGGCATTCATGGGACCCTGCCTGACTTTCCATCTCGCCGGGGGCGAGGCCGGCATGGGGCATATGCTGGAGCAGTTCGGGCCGGCGCTGAAGTTGCCGTGGACCAAGCTCGAGGCGCCGGAGCTCACCGATGCGCTCATCGACAGCTTAGTGGAGGGAACGCGCGCCCAGGCCGGTGATCGCAGCATCCCGGGGCTTGCGCGTGTGCGCGACGACTGCCTCATCGGCATCATGCGCACCCTGCGGCCATTCCGCCTGGGCGCAGGCGACACAATCGCCGAGGACGAGAAGCAGCGTTTCACCATCGAGGAGTATCCTCCCTGGACGCAGAGTGACAGCGTCGAAGCGCCGCTGTCACTGTACCGTTGTCGGGTGGAAGCCGACTGGGTGGACTGCAACGGCCACATGGGCGAGAGCTTTTATCACTACGCTTTCGGTTGGGCAACGGACGCGCTGTTTCGCTATGTGGGCATGGACGAGGACTACCGCGCCTCCGGCTGCTCCTTTTATACCGTGGAGTCACACATTAATTATTACCGCGAGGCGAGCCTCGGCGAGAGGCTCCGTTTCACGACGCAAGTTTTGGACCTGGACGAGAAGCGCCTGCACTTCTTTCACTCCATGTACCGCGGTGACGGCGACGAGCGCATGTGTACCACCGAGCAGATGCTGCTGCACGTGGACATGGGCGCATCGGGCGAATCGGGCGCATCACCCATCGCGGCCGATGTTCACGCGGCGCTCAGCGCCGTCTTAGAGTCTCACCGCCACCTTCCCCACCCGCATCAGGTCGGCCGGCAAATGGCGATCAGGAAGAAATCAACGGCCTGAACCATGGAGTTCAACCAGAGCACCGAGCAAAGGCTCATTGTCGACACCGTTCGTGCCTTCGTCGAGGGCGAGCCGATCTGGCAGGGCAAGTAGCGAACATGTCGGGCTCGCCCGACCATCGTACCGGTACGCCGGGAGATCCCCGGCGCGCCCGACGCGCCGGCGCCGCCTGGATGTTGCTCGCGGCATCCTGCATCGGCATCGTCGACGGCATCGCAAAGTACCTTGCGCCGACCATCAACGGTGTACAGGTTGTTTGGGGCTATGTCGGGGCGTCGTTGATATTTCTTCTCGCCGTTACGCTCGCAAGAGGCATGTCCCCGGTCTCGCTCGCGCGCACGCGCCGCCCCTGGCTTCAAGTCGCGCGCGGCGCGTCACTGGTGTGCTCGCTCTCGGCGCTGTTCGTCAGTCTCCGCTATCTCCCCCTGGCCGTCGCCACCACGGTGTCGTTCACGGCGCCGCTCATCATCGCCGCACTCTCGGGACCCATTCTCGGCGAGCGAGTCGGCGCGAAACGATGGGGAGCGGTGCTCGTGGGAATGGTCGGTGCGTTGTTGGTGGTACGGCCCGGGACCGATGTCTTTCATTGGGCGTCGCTGTTGACGCTCCTCGGCGCCTTCTTTTTTGCGCTGTTCAATCTCGCCACACGCGCACTCGGCGTTTTCGACCGGCCACTCACCACCGTGCTCTACACCTTTGTCGTGAGCACGGCGCTGGTGAGTCTCGCCATGCCCTTCGTGTGGGTGGCACCCACTGCATCGCAGTGGTTGCTGTTCGCAACAACCGGTCTGCTCGGGTTCACGGCGCATTTCTCCCTTGCACGATCCCTCGTGCTCGCCGATGTTTCCGCCGTTGCACCACTGCACTACGTGCGGCTGGTATGGGCCATCGGCATCGGTCTCGTGGTTTTCGGCCATGCGCCGGACGCGTGGATCCTCGCGGGCGGTGCGTTGATCGTCGCGTCGGGATTCTATGTAGTAGGGAGCGGCTCCCGCTAGCCCACCGATCTTTACACCTGGACAGGCGTCGCCGTCATCGCCGCGAGCTCGGTGTACGTGGCCCATGGAGAGGCGAAGATGCGGGCGCGGCGTTGAAGGCGGCATCAGGGCTGTGTACGCTCGGGCGATTGAGGAATGTCCCCAATCGCCCTCGAGGACCTGGAACGGTGCCGGAATTTCGCTCCACGACACACGTCGCTATCGCCATCTGGCTGGGCGTGGCGGTCCCGTGGCCGGGCCAGGCGGAGCCGGTAGCACTGGTGGAAGTGGCTCGGGCGCGGCTTACGCCGGTGGTCGTGGAGATCCCGCTCACGGGTACCGTGACCGCCAGGGATCATGCCTCGCTCTCGTCCCGGGTGAGCGGCCTCGTCTCGGCGGTACACGTTACCGCCGGCGATCGGGTGGACAAGGGCGCGCTGCTGTTGTCCCTGGACCCGACCCTGGAGAAGCTCGGGCTCATGGAAGCCGAGGCCGCCTCCGCGGAGGCCCAGGCCGTCCTCGACGAAGCCGGGCGGCGGCGGGACGAGGCGCGCAGGCTCGGACCCAGGAAGGGCATTTCCCAGTCCGAGATCCGCGCTACCGAAGCCCAGGTCAAGATCGCGCGGACCAAGCTCGAGCGCCTGCACACGGCAGAGCGTTATAAACAGGAGCTCGTGGCGCGCCACGATTTGTACGCGCCTTTCGCCGGGGTCGTCGCCAGGCGGCTTGCCGAGGAAGGCGAGTGGGTGGACACCGGCACGCCGGTGATTGAGCTCGTGGGCACCGAGAGCCTGCGCCTGGATCTCCGGGTGCCCCAGGAGCACTACCCCACCATCGACACCAATACCCGCGTCAGCGTGCGGCTCGATGCCATGCCGTCGCACAGCATCGACGGGCGCATCAGCGCCAAGGTGCCGTTGAGCGACAGCAGCTCGCGTACCTTCCTGCTGCGCGTGCAGCTCCCAGACGGTGAGCAGGGTGTTACCCCCGGCATGTCGGCGCAGGCGCGATTGCGCATTCCCGGGACTGAGCGGGTGCTGACGGTACCCCGCGATGCAATACTGCGCGACGCCTATGGTGCGACCCGGGTGTGGGCGCTCGAGGATGTGGACGGCGCGCCGGTTGCCACCCAGCACACGGTCCAGGTGGGGCGCAGCTTCGCGGGCAATACGGAGCTTCGCAACGGTCTCGGAGCCGGCGCCCGCGTGGTCATTCGCGGTAACGAGACGCTTCGCGAAGGTCAGCCCGTGCGGGTTGTAAGAGTTCACTGAGGGCGAGAGCGGCACCATGTTCGAAGCCATTCTGAAACGTGGCATGCTCCTCACCATCACGGTTCTCGTCGTGTGCGTGCTCGGCATGGTTGCGGTGCTGCGCATACCGGTGCAGATGATTCCGGATCTCGAGGTGCGCACCATCACCGTGCGTACCAAGTGGCCGGGTGCGACTCCTCAGGACGTGGAAAAAGAAATCCTGGTCGAACAGGAAGAATTCTTGCGCAACGTCCCGGGCCTGCAGCGCATGATCTCGACCGCGCAAACCGGCTCCGCGCGCATCGCACTCGAGTTTCCCTTCGGCGTGGATATCAACGAATCGCTGATCCGCGTGAGCAACGCCTTGAGTCAGGTGCCGTCCTATCCGATCAACGTCCGCGAGCCGCGCATCTACGCATCTTCCTTCTCCAGTAACGCATTCATGTTCTTCCGTGTCGCGCCGCTGCCCGGAAATCCCCGCGGTGTCGACATGGACATGATTCGCGATTATGTCGAAGACCACGTGCGCACCCGCATGGAGCGTGTCCCCGACGTCTCGGAAGTGCGGGTCTACGGCGGCGCCGAGCGCCAGGTGCAGATACGGGTAGATGCCGCGCGGCTCGCCGAGCGCGGACTCACTCTCGGCGACGTGCGTGCCGCGATTCGCACACGCAACCGCGACGTCTCCGGGGGTGACATCGAAAGCGGCAAACGGCGCTATCTCCTGCGTACCGTGGGTCGCTTCAACAGTATCGAATCCCTGGAGGAGCTGGTGCTCGAGCGCAGCGGCGACGCCATCACCCGGCTCGGTGACATCGCCGAAATACGTCTCGATCACTATGAAATTCAGTCCAGATCCTATGTGAACGGAAATCCCGTGCTCAGCTTGACGGTGCGCCGGGAAACCGGTTCAAACGTCATCGCCATCAAGAAGGCAATACTGCCCGTTATGGACGCCATCAACCGCGATGCGCTGGAGCCCGCCGGTATGCAGCTCACGCTGAATGCCGATGATGTCGGCTACGTGCAGGCATCGATAGCAAATGTCTGGACGAATCTCGTCATCGGTGCCGTGTTCGCGACGCTGGTGATGTTCCTGTTCCTGCGTTCTGCCAGAACGACGGCGCTCGGGGTATTGGGTATCCCTATCTGCACCATCGCCGCATTTATCGGATTGGTGATTGCTGGCCGAACCGTCAACGTCATCTCCCTCGCCGGCGTCGCCTTCGCGATTGGCATGACGCTCGACAACAGCATCGTCGTGCTCGAGAGCATCGCTCTCGAGCGCCGCCGCGGGCTGGCCCGATTCGCCGCGGCGCTCGCGGGGGTCGAGCGCGTGTGGCCGGCGGTGCTCGCGTCGACACTCACCACCGTGCTGGTATTCGCACCAGTGCTGTTCATAGAGGAAGAGGCGGGCCAGCTCTATTCCGACATCGCCATCGCAGTATCGGCATCCATACTCGCCTCCATGCTGATCGCCATCACCGCGGTGCCGACGGCGAGCGTCAGAATGCTGCCCGAAACGGCAACGACCGCAACCGGCGATGGCCTGTTACGCCGGGCGACACTGGCTGGCGTCGCGTGGTTGATGGCGGGTCCGGTACGTCGAATCGTCGTCATTGCGGTCACCGTCACCGCGAGTGTACTGGTCATGGCCTTTTTGACACCGCCGGCCGAGTACCTTCCCGAAGGCGAGGAGCCAAAGATCTTCGCCACCATGTCGCCGCCGCCCGGTTACAACCTCGGGGAGATGGCGAGCGTCGCAGAAGAAGTCCAAAAACATTTTCTGCCCTATGTGAACGACGATCCTGAGCGTTTCGTTCGCGGGGAGAGCGAAGTGCCAGCCATCAAGTATCTGTATCTGCGCGTCGAGCCGGGGCGTATCCGTATCATCGCCGAGACCGTAGAGACACGCGACATCGATCCGCTGATGGACGCCATCACCGACAAGTATCGGGAGTTCCCGGGCATGCGCGCGTTCGCGACGCGCGGCTCCATCATTACCAGCAACAACGGCGGCACACGCGCCATCAACCTGGATATCTCCGGTCCGCGGCTGGACGACATCTATACCACCACGCTCGCCGCCTACCGACAGGCCGAGCAGGTGTTCGACAATCCGAGGTTGCGCGCAGATCCGGCGACCCTGTCGCTCGCCCAGCCCCTCGTCGAAGTGCGCCCCCGCTGGGCGCGCGCCGCCGAACTCGGAATCAATGCGGAAGAGTTCGGTTTCACCGTTGCGGCACTCACGGACGGCGCTTATGTGGACGAATTCTTTCTCGATGACGAGAAGATCGACATTTATCTCTACGGCGCGCCGGGCGGTGTGCGGGAACTGGAGGACATCGGTCGGCTGCCAGTGTACACACCTCAGGGCACCGTGCTACCGCTGAGTTCCATCGCGGATGTCGTCGAGACAGTGGATACCGATAAAGTGCGCCGCGTGGACGGCAGACGCACGGTAACGCTCAGCATCATCCCGCCCCGTTCAGTGGCGCTCGAAACCGGGGTAGAGATGGTACAGCGGGAGCTCATGGGTGCGCTTCGCAGCCAGGGAGCCATCCCCGCCGGCGTGACCATCAACATTACCGGCGCAAGCGATCAGCTCAACGCGACACGCGAGGCGCTGACAGGAAACTACGCCGTCGCCATACTCCTTATCTATCTGCTGCTCGTAGCCGTGTTCAGCCACTGGGGCTACCCGCTGGTCATCATGACCACGATTCCGCTCGGTATCGCCAGTGGGCTGGTGGGATTGTGGCTGCTCAACCTCGTCGGCGCCAATCTCCCCGCCGTCGGGCTTCCGGCCATCCATCAACCCTTCGACATGATCTCGATGCTGGGATTTTTGATTCTCATGGGGGTGGTGGTCAACAATCCCATCCTGATCGTGGATCAGTCCGTGTACAACGTTCGCCATGAAGGTATGGGCGCGCTGGAAGCGGTGCGCAGTGCCGTGGAAACACGCTTGCGTCCCATCGCCATGTCCAGCATCACCACCATTTGCGGGCTCTCACCCCTGGTATTCCTGCCCGGCGCCGGTACCGAGCTCTACCGGGGGTTGGGTGCCATCGTGCTCTTCGGTGTTGCTGGGGCAACCGTCGTCACGCTCACTTTCCTGCCCGCGCTGACCGTGTTCGTACTGCGGATTCGCGAGCGCAGGACGAGCGCCTGGCAGCGTGGGACTGGAGCCGCCCCTGCCCCGGGAGACTGACCCCGGGGTTGCCTCGGCCCCCCGTTGCGCTATCATCTCGCCCCTTCCCCCGCGGTATCCCGCAAATGGGCCGTTAGCTCAGTTGGTAGAGCATCTGACTTTTAATCAGGTGGTCGCAGGTTCGATTCCTGCACGGCCCACCAGGTTCATGAATCTTGGCCGTCCTTCGTAAGTCCTTACACCGCGCACTGTAGGCCCGAGCCGACACCGAGAGCGGCCGGGTGTGTGGTGCCGCGCCCAGGCGGCTCGCCCATCGGCCATCAGAAGTGTTAGCGCCCAAAGCGCGGCATCGGCAGACAATCGTAGCGGTGCAATGTTGTCAGTCCAGCGCCAAGCACTGCGAAGCCACGATCGATGGATTCGGGGCGACGATGCGTTGGAAACCCCGGCTCGGGCGTATGAGTGTCGTTGGTCGGTGAAATCCATTCCTTACTAATCGTCAATGGCTTCCCGGTACCATCCTGGGTTACGCTGCTCGCTGGCGCCTTTCCGGCCCGTCGAGCACGAGGTGCCCACCGGGTCGATGATTTCATCCGAGGCGTTGGGGGAATAATGCGGTCAAGACTGTTTATGTGGGGCGTCATCGCCCTGGTCCTTGTCGTCGCCTACATGGCGAAATCGATCGTTGTCCTCGCGGTGGACTACCACTGGTTCGGTACGGTGGGCTTCTCCCAGGTGTTCCGCACCATGTTGTTGTCGAAGATTGCAATTGCCGCCTGCGGCATCGCGATCGCGTTTGTAATCCTGTACGCCAACTTCCTGTACGCCGCGCGCCAGCTCGGTGATCCTCGCCGGTACGTGAGCCCTCAGGTAGTAGCGTCGCCTCTCGGAAGTCTGATCAGCGAGCGCACCGTGCTGTGGCTCGCCGCCGTCGCGAGTCTCGTGCTGGCCGCGCTGACGGGAATTGCGCTCGCCTCGAACTGGGAGACCGTGCTGCTCTATCTGAACGGTGTCTCCTTCGGATTCCAGGATGCCATCTTCTCCCGAGATGCGGCGTTTTATGTCTTCTCGCTGCCCTTCTACGACATGGTGCGGTCCTTTCTCTGGTCGACCGGTCTCATTGCGCTAGCCGGCACCGGAGTCATCTATTACGTGCAGTTCCAGTCGACGGGGCAGCAACCGTCGCTCGCGGATCTGTCCGCGTTCGCGGCGGTTCCCACGCGTCATCGCCTGCACATTGCCGTCATCGGTGCGTTTCTCCTGGTGCTGATCGCAGTGGGTGCCTATCTCAGGCGCTACGAGCTCATGTATCAGCCGGGGGACCTGCTCACGGGACCCGGCTACGCGGACGTTAACGCCACCGTACCGGTTCTCACTCTGCAGGTGATCGTCGCCTTGATCGCCGCGGTCGCCCTCGTCGTCGCCGTGGCAACCCGGCGCTGGCGCGTGCTGTCGTGGGTCCTGGTGCTGATGGCAGTCGTCTGGATCGGTGGTGCGCTCTATGGAATGGCGCTGCAACGCTTCGTCGTGTCACCCAATGAGCTCGAGCGTGAGCGGCCCTACCTGGCGCATCACATCACCGCCACCAACCATGCATATGCGCTGGATCGCATCGTGGAGCGCCACCTCGCCGAGGACGAAAAGCTCACACTTGCAGACATCCAGCGAAACCAGGCGACGGTCAACAACGTGCGCCTGTGGGACCACGAACCGCTGCTCGATACGTTCGCCCAGATTCAGGAGATCCGGACCTACTACGATTTCGTCTCGGTGGACAACGATCGCTATCGACTCGACGGCGAGATGCGCCAGATCATGCTCTCGCCACGCGAACTGAACACTGAGTCATTGCCGAGCCGCACCTGGGTCAACGAGCGCCTGACATTCACGCACGGCTACGGTCTCACGGTGGGGCCCGTGAACCGGGTGAACGAGCAGGGCCTGCCCGTGCTCTATGTAAAGGATCTGCCGCCGCGCTCGAGCGTGCCCGAGCTCGAGGTCTCCCGCCCGGAAATCTACTACGGCGAGCTTACGCAAGACTATGTCTTCGTCAAGACCCGCCAGCAGGAGTTCAACTACCCCGAGGGTGACCAGAACATCTTCGCGACCTACGGAGGCTCCGGAGGAGTAGGGCTCGGGGCCCTCTGGCGCCGGCTGCTGTTCGCGGCATTCACGGGCGATATGAAGATGCTGCTCTCGGACGATTTCAACGACGAAACCCGAATCCTCATTCACCGCAACATCGGAGAGCGCATCCGTAAGGTCGCGCCCTTCCTGAGATACGATCTCGACCCCTACATGGTCATCGACGAAGGCCGTCTTTACTGGATCTTCGACGCCTACACCATCTCAGACCGGTTTCCGTACTCCGAGCATATCGGACGGCTCGCCAACTACATGCGAAATCCGGTGAAGGTCGTGATGGACGCGTACAACGGTTCGATGACCTTCTACATGGTGGATCCTGACGAGCCCATCGCGCGCGCCTGGGATAACATTTTTCCCGACATGATCCGACCCATGGCCGAGATGAGCCCGTCGCTCCGTGCACATCTGCGCCACCCGCTCGACTATTTCAGCGTGCAGGCGGATATGTACGCTATTTACCACATGCTCGACGTGAACACGTTCTACAACAAGGAAGATCAGTGGTCCCTGCCGGAGGTGGGCGATGTGCGCATGGAGCCGTACTACACCGTGATGCGACTGCCCGAAGAGCAGGAAGCGGAGTTCATCCTGATGCTGCCGTTCACGCCTCGGTTGAAGGACAATCTCGCCGCCTGGATGGTGGCGCGAAACGACGGCGAGAGTCTCGGTCAACTCGTCGTGTACACGTTTCCGAAGCAGCGCCTGATCTACGGGCCAAAGCAAATGGTGGGACGTATCAACCAGGATCCACTCGTCTCGCAGCAGATCACGCTTTGGGATAGGGCCGGCTCCAACGTCATCCGCGGCACATTGCTCGTCATTCCCATCGAGCAGTCGCTCATCTACATCCAGCCGCTCTACCTGCGCTCGGAGGACGGTCGTATCCCGGAACTCAAGCGGGTGATCGTCGGCTACGGCAACGACATCGCCATGGGCGTGAACCTCGAGGATGCACTTGAGCGGATCTTCGGCGCGGCGCCCAAGATGGCGCCGGCCACGATACCGGGAAGCTCCATTCCCGCTCAGCCGACCGGCGCCGAGCCCGGGGCTCTGGAGCGTACCGAGGCGCCGCCGGATACGCCGGCGGCCCGCGCAAGACATCACTACGACGCCATGCGCGATGCAGCCGCGGCGGGTGACTGGTCCCGCTTCGGCCGGGAGCTCGATGAGCTCGGCGAGGCGTTGGAAGAGATTCAGCACTAGCGCGGCGGCCGCAGCAAGCCGCTACTATCGATCGTTCGTGCCCAAGGCGCGGCTTCGGCAGGCAATCGTGCCCCGGCAACTGTGGCGCACGCGCACCGCCGGTACTATCGGTCAGCTGAGCTCACCACCCACCGTTCGGCTTCTACAATTCCTATACCAAGCTAGGCGAAACAGCGAGTTATGAGCCCAAACTTGGCACTTTTGTAGAAGAGTTGACGGGTAGAAAGCTCAGTGATATCGGCAAGTTAAGAGCTAGTTGAGCACCTGCCTTTTAATCAGGTGGTCGCAGGTTCGATTCCTGCACGGCCCACCAGAATATCGACAGCGGCAAGACGAGCCATTTGCGGGCTTGAAATTCCTTGTATGGTCAGAGTTGCCCGACATCTACTCTCCGCGCGAACATTGACTCACGGAAAAAGCTTGATTTCGGTCTTTAACCCGTCGTTGCAGCGTTCGAAGTTGGTTGTCCGGGAAGGCCTCGGGATATTCCTGTTGCGATCCAGAGAAACTCCGCGGAGTTACAATTTAACGTATCGCTTTAAGTTGCAACTCCGCGGAATCGTCGCGAACTGCCGACGGGAATGCGCTGGCAGAATCTGACGCCGGAGAGTGGTACCACTTGGCGTAGAGGTTGGGGATATCCTTCTGGTACGACAGGGTCAACGCCCCGTCACTCCGCGTGCAGATAGACCTCAACCGGGTTCTCCTTCGTCCGCGCTCGGTAACGCACCCGGGCGCCCAAAGCGGCCTGCACCGCGCCTCGCATGGGGTCGGCAAGGGCGCGGGCGCGCGGTCTCCACCCGCAGCGCCTCGTCCTGCACGGTGGCGATGGCGATCAGGGGCAGGGGATCGTGCGGGCCGTGGCCGCCGCGGACGTCGAACACCAGGATTCGCGGCGCGGGTGCGCCGTCATCGAGCACGGCACCTTCCAGGGCCAGCAGCCGATCGGCGATGGCGGCCTTGTGCGCAGACGCGAAATCGAAGTAATCCACGGTAACCAGTGGTTCCCCCGTGACGAAGTTCTCTGCCCCGAGCGGCAGACCGCACTCGATACCGCACTCGATACCGCACTCGGGCTCGCTATCTTCCCAGTCTTCGTCCGGCCAACCTTCCTCTGACCGATCGTCGTCAGCCGCGATTCTGTGTGCCCGTGGTTTCGAGTGGGTCTGCTTCATGTTCGGTCCTCCGTGATTCACGCGCGAACACAGTCTCACAAACAATCTCCTCTGAAAACGCGTGGCCCGGACGCGTGGGCGAGATCCGACAAACGCATAGCCCGGGGCCTACTCTGAACCGTCTGGTTACCCGCGGCATGGCCAAGCTGCGCCCGGGCCGGCGGTCTACACCGTCTGGTGCGACGACTGCGGCAAGGTGCCCGACGACTGCACACTGTTTCGTTTGAGCAACAGCGAGTTCCACCTCTGCAGTCAGGAGCGACATCTTTGCTGGTTGCAGGATTCGGCGCTGGGATTCGATGTTGCCGTGGACCAGGAGCGGCAGCGGCTTACCGGGTCGACGGCGAAATATTCAACATCGCCCCGTTGCGCGCCACTTAAAGTGGCGCAAGAATGATAACGCGCCATATAAATGGGTTTTATGGCGCATTTCTCATAATCGCGCCATAATAGAGAGGCAATGCCGAAGCTAATTCCACAAGACGAGCTCGACGCTGTTCAAGAAGCAGTTGCCCGTTTTCCAGAGGGCGCCGCCATCGAGGAGGTCAGCGGTGTGCTGGCTATCAAACTGCCGCGACGCACCTTGCAGCGCCGTCTGGCACTACTGGTCGAACAGAAGCGGCTCAATATCGAGGGTCACGGCAGGGGTCGTCGCTATAAGATACCTCCGATTGGGATTGAGGTTCACGTGCCAACCGGCAGGCTCACGACTAACGGGCACGCCCCGCATGTTGAAATCTACATCCCCATCTCTCCCGAGGCGGAGGCTATCAAACAAGCAGTCCGCGAGCCGATTCAGAAGCGGAGTCCGGTCGGATACAACCGGGCTTTCCTCGATGAATACAGACCCAACGAGACCTTCTATCTTTCAGCGGAAATACGGCAGCGTCTTCTCGAGATGGGGCGCTCGCCGGAAGGTCCGCGCCCGGCTGGAACTCATGCCCGGCAGATATTCAGCCGCCTGCTAATCGACCTGTCCTGGAATTCCAGCCGTCTGGAGGGCAACACTTACTCGCTACTCGAAACCGAGCGTCTGCTGGAACTGGGTGAGGCCGCAGAAGGCAAGGATGCCCTGGAAGCGCAGATGATTCTGAATCACAAGGCCGCCATCGAGCTGTTAGTCGAGCAGGCCACCGAGGTCGGATTCAATCGTTACACCATCCTCAACCTACATGCCTTGCTATCGGATAACCTGCTTGCTGACCCACTGGCTTGCGGACGCTTGCGCGCCATTGTGGTGGAGATCGGCGGGACGGTCTACCATCCATTGGAAGTGCCGCAATTGATTGATGAATGCTTCCGCCAAATTCTCGACACCGCCGCAGCGATTGCCGATCCGTTCGAGCAAGCCTTCTTCGCTATGGTGCATTTGCCCTATTTGCAACCGTTTGAGGATGTGAATAAGCGCGTTGCGCGCCTCGCCGCGAATCTGCCGTTTATTCGCGAGAACCTGAGCCCGCTGTCGTTCGTGGATGTACCCGAACGTGCCTATATCGATGGAATTCTCGGCGTGTATGAGCTCAATCAATTAGAGTTACTACGTGATGTGTTCGTTTGGGCTTATGGGCGCTCGTGCACGCGTTATTCAGCCGTGCAGCAGTCACTGGGAGAGCCGGACCAATTCCGCATGCGCTATCGCAGATTGGTTGCCGAAATCATCGCTGAGATTGTTCGTGGCAGCATGGATAAGAAGGCCGCAGCAGCCTTCATAAAGCAGCGTGCTATGGTGGCTGTGCCGCAAGAGGACCGAGCGCGGTTAATCGAGGTGGTCGAAACGGAAGCGATGGGGCTTCATGAGGGAAACATTGCGCGCTACCGTCTGCTCCCATCACAGTACCTGACGTGGAGGAAAACGTGGCGCTGACGCCGCATAGGAAAGCATATGTTCAACTCCCACCAACACGCGCTGAACGCGTTCCAGTAGATTTCGAACAGACTTCGTTGCCTCGATTGTCCACTTGTCGGCGCTTCGCCCACGATCTCGTTATCTTTCACCAAGGCCGAAACGAGCATTCGACTCATGTTCCAGATCCTTTCTCGATTCCCCCTGAGCAAATAACCGTGCCTCTCGCGCGCCGTCGAGCATATGCTGAAAGCAGATCTCATTGTTCTTGTGCATACTATACTTCCGCCTTAGCGAGCACCTCCTGTCTGAAATCTCGGCTGAAATCTCCTGGCGTCCTGAGAGCTACCTGCCTTCCGCCCAAGCTAAAGCCTCAGGTGGCTCGCTAGCTCCCTCTGGAACGCCGGGTAGCGACGATACTCGTCGCGGACACCGGCCACCCAACTCACCGTTTCCGGGGAGGAGTCGAGTGCAGCACAGGTAGCAACCAGCTTCGCGGCATGGTCATAGTGACGCCGACGCTTATTTTCGATCACACCGGCGACGCGCTTCTCAGCTGCCTTGCGCATGGCGCGCGGCACTACCGTTCGTGCTTCGTCGCCCGAGGTTTCGCCGGTACCGGCGAGCTGCACTATCTCGTAGACCCCGGGTGCATCGAGCCGTGGCTCCTCTCGATCGTCGGTCACCCATTCGAGTTCGTCGGCGTCCATGTCGCGCAGTGATATCAGGTCGAGCTCTCTGGACGCTTCCGTGTCGGCCCCTCCGAGCAGACGTCGAAACAGCGGGAACAGGAGATGACCTGGGTGCTCTGCGTCGGACCAACCCAAGCCGGGTGCACGTGAGAGCAGTTTCGCGGCCCGGCTCAAATCGCCGAGGACCACGTATAGCAACCCTGACTGGCGAACGCATTTTCTTGGGCATACTTCGAGCGCCTGAGTCGCCCGTTTGCGCACCACCACGCTGCTCTTGGCCGAGCCGAGCCATCGACGCAACCGGAGCATGCTCGGAGCTTCTCGCCATGCACGCTCGAGACGCGTGGGGAGATCCCTACGTCCGAGTTTCCGGGCCGCGAGTGCTACGCCGTCGAGGAACTCGCCGCGCGAGTATGCCTTGCCGGTGACAATGTCGGCGGCTTCCTCGTGAGCGGCGAGTGCCGCCTTCCAGTCTTTTGCGGTTACGAGCATCCGGCACCATGCACGCAAATCGCCAGCGCGCCTCGTTGCCCGGGCAAGATCGGCGAGACCGCCTGCACCCTCGATACGTACGACAACCTCGCGCAACCATCGGTCTTCGTCACTGTCCCATTCACTCTCGCGTTCGCCACGGTTTTCTTCAATTAGTGCGCGCCATTGTCTGAGAAAGTCGTCAAACTGAGCGAGCGGCTCCACCGCGACACGCTCCATCTCACGAAGCGGCTCCCAAAAGTGACCAACACCGCGGACTTCGTCGATCGCCGCCCACACCGTCTCGGCACGTTGCGTGGGCTGTGCAGGCATGTAAGTCGCAACGACATACATTGCGGCGCACGCAGCTACATCTACGCTGAGCACCTCATCAATCATCTCGTGCTGGCCCAGGTCGATGTCACCCTCGCCGAGCGGCAGGAGCAGCGCGGAAAACACCTCGAGAGCCGACACGTAGTCTCTGCCGAGAAAGGCGTTGATACCCTGGCGCAGATACTCGTCGACTTCCGACGGATCGGCATACCCCACCCGCTTCACCGCTTTGGCGAAGTCCAGGACGGACGAGATGGAATCCGGGGTTGGTCGATCCGGAGCCCATCCGGAGTCGCTGCGGGCGGCCCGCTCGATGACCAGATCGCGAATGCGTCCGTGCACCCGGTCATCGAATTCGAGCAGAAGATCACGTATGAGCCCGCGCAACTCCTCGGCGTTCATCCCACAGAGCGCCGCGTCGACGTCCAACGAAGCATCCATCGATGCCGGCGTGCGTCGTCGAGCCGTCACGCGAGCCCTAACCGCGAGCTGAGGATCTTGGTCACGAAGCGCTCGCCGTACGTCTCGGCGGCAACGAGCACGCGGATCTTGTGGAGGGTTTCCTCGTCACGCCCCGCCTTCTCGGCGGCCTTCATCGTGTATGAGAACGCGTCGAGAACGTCGAGGCCGGTAATCTCGTAGCCGAAGCCCTGAACCAGCCAGCGCAACGCCGCCAGCCCGGCTTCGAGTGCAAAATCCGGGTTCTTCTCGGAGAAATCGCGGGCCGCGCGAGTGAGCGTCTGCGGAGAGCAGGGCGATCGGTTGGCAAGTGCGACGGCTTCCTCGAAGAGCTCCGCGGACTTGGCCGCCGCAAACCACTTGCCTTCGTCCCCGGGCGTTTCCCGGACCAGGTCGTCGAGGATTTCCGCCGGCCGCTTGTGGGGGTATTTCTTCTGCACGGCGCGAAACCACGCGAGGTAGGTGCCGGCCTGGTTCCCCTGCAGGCCGTAGTTGAGGTAGGCCTCGTCGATCATTCCAGACGCCAACAACACCTCTTCGCACGCTCGGGCGATGGCGACGGGACTGTCGTTCAGTCCACGGCCTTGCTCCGCGTAGCGGACAGCCTCCGCCTTTCTGCCCATCGCGGCCAGCGCTTTCACGCCGTACCGACGGTAGTGCCAGGTGTTGTAAGGTGCCAATTCGAGGAGCCCGAGGACTTCTTCGTAGCGCTCCGCTGCGAGCAGGGCGCTCAGACAGTTGGTCGTGCCCGCGAAGAACCCGCGCAGGCTCGGATCCGGGCTCCAGGCCATCTTGCAAGTTCCGATGAGCTGGTCGGCCCACGAGGAGGCAACCTCTTTGGAGGCGCACAGCTCGCCCCAGTGTTCGCCGAGCAGCTCGATGTAGGGGATCTCGTCGTCCTGGTAGGCGTCGTAGAGGCGCTCGAGCCAGGCATCGCGCGTCTTCGCGTCGGCGGGGGCGTTGGCGATGATCGGCACCAGCGCGGCGATGGCATTGTTGACCGCCGTGCCAATCGCGCCCGACGAGCTGTCGACGCGCTCGAGCGCGGGGGAGAGTCTCTCCAGAAACGCGATCGCCCCTTCGGCAGCGACCAACTTGTCTTTGCGCGCGACCTTCCTGATTTCGGAAACGGCCTCTTTGACCCGCTTTATCGCCGGCTGAGATCTCCAGCCGAAGGCGTGTCGCCGGAATCGTGCCTTGAACTCCCATTTCTTCGACGTGCGTTTAGTGGCCATCTCCAGTTCCTTGTCAAGCTAAAGGTCATTCCGAGTGCCGGTCACGCCATGCAACACCGGTCACTCCGCGAACAGCAGTCGATAGAATTCCTCGACCGCAAGAACGCCGTCCGCAGCGAGCGTTCTTGGATCCAGGTCGGGATGGTCGGTGACCATTTGCTCGGCATAGACGCGCGGTCCCTGTGCGTTGGGCGTAGCGAAGTTGGCCACGAGATCATCGAGCGCTGTACGCGCTGCGTCGAGTTCGGTGCCAAAGCGATCCTGGACCGCAAGAGCCGCCGCCGACGGCCCTCCAGCGTCGTTCGTTGTCCGGTTCGAATTCGGCGTTGCGTAGCGCGCGCTCCAGCTTGGCGGTGTTCGTTGCACCACACGCAATTTCAAGGTCGACCTGCACATCGACGTCAATTGTGCCAGCGTGCCGCAAGCCGCTTCCAGCACAAAGCAGTTCGGGCAACAGCCCTCCGAGCACGACGAACTCGGGTCGCGATCCATAGTGGTGAACGATCCGCACGGGCGCCTGTTCCGCCGCTTCGCGTGCTGCTCGGGAACGAGGAGCTTCATCGACCACGGATAACCTCTAACAGATGCTCGGCAGCTTCCTCACCCCTTACACCGAAAGTACGAAGATCGACGTATACGCGAGGCCACGGCGCGACATGCACGCCGGCCATCTCCGAAGCAAGCCGGCGTGCTGTCACGGTCGGGAATGGACGCAATGTGAGCCGGCCGCCCGCGATCGGTCGCAGCTCCGCCTCAGCGGCAACGGCTTCCAGGCCGGCGATCGTCTTCGCGCCGACATAGACCTCAACAACGTTGACTGACGATAGGTAGGGAGCGATCACCGACGCCGCCACCGCACCGGTGGCGGACCAGGCTACACCTGCCTTCTCCCATCGCCGTCCCGTATCGGTCAGGCCGGAAACCATGTCTCGCCATGTCACACCGACGGTGAGGGAGGTCGCCGGTGCCATAGTCGTTGCGGCCGCCGCGTATGCATCTAGAAGCTGGTCCGAGTTCGCGGTGTGGCGGGCAGCTTCCGGCCGAAAGACCTGTGGCCTCCTGTGTGGCAGCGACGGTCGCCTTCGTGTCGCAAAGCAACGCCTCGGCCACGGCCAGCACCGAGAGTGTCCAGCGTGGCGGCCTCTCGCGAGGCTCATCCGGGTGCCCCCTCTTCGAGATAATTAACGAATCCTGCACGATTTCGGCAGCCCCAGTCTCATCAATCCAGCCGACGCCGGCCTCCGACAGCGCTTCACGTGCGCCTGGAGACATGCGACGAGCTACGAAAATGCCCGGGCGGGTGCGCCGATGAGCGAGCAGCTCGCGGACCTGCCGGAGCCCACCCTCACCGATCCACTTGACATCGACGGGCACGCCATTGATTGTCAGATCGACCACCGCGTCACGCTCGCGAACACGCACCTTCACAGAGCGGGGGAGCACGGCACGTACCGCGGCATCGACTCGTCGGGTGGTGTTGCTGTTAGCCACTCGCGGGACCTCTCCCGTCAATACATCAGTTTAGAAGTACACCTTACTGTCAGACTGATGTATCCGATAGCGGTGAGGATTATCAAATTGAAAGGCGGCCTCGGGATGGGCCGCTCGGCTTCTACAATTCCTATCGCAAACTAGGCGAAACAATGGCTTATGAGCCCAAACTCGGTAATTTTGTAGAAGTCTGCAGGGGTAGAAAGTTATGTGATATCAAAGAGTTAAGGGCTGGTCGGGCACCTGACTTTTAATCAGGTGGTCGCAGGTTCGATTCCTGCACGGCCCACCAGATTTCAATCAGCTAATTCTGGGGACAGTATACTTAATTCGACGAACTAGCTTTTTTGCAAGGAGGTAACTAGAGTGCCGCGGTGGCTCGCATTGTGGTCCGTAATTTCCGAACCACGTTACGTCACAGAGTAAATGTGGACGGACTGCGCGCATCGCGCATTAGCGTGGACGGGACGATGGATTGGTGGAAATTCGACCGATGCTATTTCGCGCCGACGATTGAGCGGCGTATCTATCGGATGCAGAAGACGACGGCATCGGGGCACACATCTCCACGAATTCGGGTACTGACTCGCCGCCCGCTTGGGTGAGAAAGGAAGCCTGCGGAAAATAGGTGTACTGTCCCCGGAATTCCCCCATCGTTTCGACCCCACCCAGGAACTCGTTCTTTCTACTTGTGTCGCCCTTCTCTCGAGCTTTCAACCGGAGATCGATGAAGCCATCATCCCACGCTCTCGGCGCCCGCCGCACGGCGCGCTCAAGCCTGATCGTCGCCATGCTCTGCATCGTAACGTCGGCCGTTGCTCAGCCGTTTGCGCCTGCCGGCGAATCCACGGCCGCGCCCACGCTTGCTGACATCGAGACGAGGCGCAAAGCGGTAGAGGGAGATGCCGAGCTTCCTCAAGACGTCAAGGACGAGGCTCTGGAGCTCTACGATCGGGCGACAGAAGCCCTTGGTCAGGCCAAAGTGGTGGCGGCGGAAACTGCTGCGCTCATCTCTAGAATCGAGGAAGGCCCGGCTCGCGTAGCAGAGCTCCGCGAGCGGCTCAAGAGCCCCCAGTCGCCGCTCGAGGCGACAGTACCGGCAGCCGACACGACTGCCGAGGAGTTGCAGGCCGCCGTCAACGAAAAACGCGCCGCACTGACGGTCGCGCGCGACACCCTCAATGAGAGGGATGCGGCCCTCTCGTCGCTCGTGAAGTCCGGGAAAGCCATCGTCGAGGAGTACGTGGCGCGCGAACGCAGTCTCAGCAAAATCAGCGAGGAGGCGCGCGCGCCGCCG